>Ga0207695_10000131_pt1 | contig 223762 bp, 191 predicted proteins | sample KBSC54metaG_FD_184354 | JGI IMG/M metagenome (GOLD analysis project Ga0207695, IMG submission 184354) | Corn rhizosphere microbial communities from Kellogg Biological Station, Michigan, USA - KBS C5-4 metaG (SPAdes) (version 2) | ecosystem: Host-associated > Plants > Roots > Rhizosphere >...
AAAATAAAATGAGTGTGATTAATGCGGTCAGAAACAAACTTATCCTGCGCATCTTTGCCTGCGTCAATCAAAACAGGCCTTACGAAAAAAATTATTGTAAATTAGTTGCTTAAATCATAGAAATCGAACCTGCAAGCGCAGGCTATCAATTTGTGCCGGTGAGAAATCTTATACAACTGATAAGTGAGCCATCATGCGTGGCGTACAGTTTTCTCCTCGCTCATCACACAACCTTACCCTGCTCGTCGAAATGACATAAAGTTTATTTGTTATTCATCCTTCAAAGCTTGAACATCAATCCTGCATTCAACAGATAATATCCAAACCAATGTTTTCCCACTTTCGTTGATTTTTCTTCTTTTCCAAAACCATCCCTCTTTATTTCTATTCTTTATCTTAACAACACAAACATTTACCCATATATATGAATTCCATACAAACATTAAAAGAACAGGTGGCACTGGTTACAGGTGCCGATAGCGGAATAGGCGAAGGCGTGGCTTTCGCCCTGGCAAATGCGGGCGCAAAGGTCATTATCAATCATGTCGACGCGCACGACGTGGCGGAGGGTGTGGTCGACCGCATAAAGGCCGAAGGCGGAGAGGCCTATGCCATACATGCCGATGTCAGCAACGAAGCCAATGTACAGACCATGTTTGCCGAAGCCTGCAAAAAATACGGCACGGTTGATATTTTGGTGAACAATGCCGGCTTACAGCGCGACTCAAAATTTGTAGACATGACCCTTGAACAATGGAACACCGTTATAGGTATAAACCTTACCGGGCAATTTTTATGCTCGCGCGAAGCGGCGCGTGAATTTATACGGAGGGGAGTAGTTGAGGGCCGCAGCAAGGCCGCCGGGAAAATAATTTGCATGAGCAGCGTACACGAGGTTATCCCCTGGGGCGGGCACGTGAACTACGCCAGTAGCAAGGGCGGTATAATGATGCTGATGAAAAGCATGGCGCAGGAACTGGCGCCGCATAAAATAAGGGTAATGTCTATAGGCCCCGGCGCTATACAAACTCATATTAACCAGGCAGCCTGGAGTACGCCTCAAGCATTAAAGAGTTTATTAACTCTAATACCTTATAACCGCATAGGCGAACCGGATGACATCGGCAAGCTAGCCGCCTGGCTGGCATCTGACGAGGCGGATTATATTACGGGCACCACCATTTTTATGGATGGCGGCATGACTTTATACCCCGGATTTGCTGATAACGGATAAAGTAAATGTTAAAAAGGCATTAAATAATTAAATAGAACGATTTAGCAAACTTATATAAGCGGTTATACTCTTTGATATATTGTAAAATATACACTAAGTAGATTGATAAAATTTAAATTTTATTCAAATAAAGTACGTTTATTATCAAATAATCATAAAAATTAAAATTTATTAACGGAATTGATAATTATAACATATTTTTGTTGCGGATTTAAAATTTAACACAACATGAAAAAAATATTCATCACAATCGCAACAATCGGCCTTTTAGGTACAAGCGCATTCGCTAAAGTAGAAGGTAAAAAAGCTGAAAAAACGGTAGCAGTAGCTTACACTGTAAAAAACGAATTTGATTCAACATTTGACAATGCAACTGACGTGAACTGGACAATAACTAACAACACTCAGAAAGCAACTTTTATACAAGATAATGTTAAGAAAACTGCATTTTACAACTTACAAGGCGAATACCTGGGTGTAACGCAAAGTGTTGCCTATAGTGCAATTGCCGCAAAAGCACAAAAAACTATAGCCGACAAATATGCCGGTTACAACGTTGGCGAAGTTATTAAACTTCAAACCAACGACACAAACGCTAACTTTGATCAGACAGTATATTTTGTTGATCTGAAGAAAGACGATTCAGAAGTGTTGGTAAGGGTTACACCTTCAGCTGATGTATTTTACTTCCAGACAGTAAAATAAGCCTCGGAAACATTTTAATTAAGCTATTAGCCACCTGTTCACCAGGTGGCTTTTTTGTTTTTATATCAATTTATTGGAGAAGTTAAGTGTTATTTTATGTCTATGAAAATCAGCCTGAAATGCATAAATACGCTTAAAAAGCCACTTTTTTAAAAAACAAAAATACGTCCAAAGGCATTTATTAGTAAACATCTGCTAATGCCAAAAACAATAATAGTATCTAACCGCCTGCCTGTAAAAATTAATAAAACTGATGGCGAATACCAGTTATCACCAAGTGAAGGTGGTTTGGCCACAGGCTTAGGATCGATATATAAGCAAGATAATAACGTATGGATAGGGTGGCCCGGTTTGGAGGTTACCGATGAACACGATGAAGATACCATTACGCGAAAATTAAAATCAATAAGCCTGTTGCCTGTATTTTTAACTCAACAGGAGATCAGCGAATATTACGAAGGATTTTCGAACGAGGTATTATGGCCGGTATTCCATTACTACGCTTCCACTTATGCCAGTTATAAACAATCAAACTGGGATTATTACAGGGAAGTAAACCAAAAATTTTGCGATGCAGTAGTAAAAATTGCCAAACCCGGTGATACCATCTGGGTACATGATTACCAGCTTTTATTGCTTCCAGCGTTGGTAAGGCAGGCCATGCCTGATGTTTCGATCGGATTTTTCCTGCATATCCCTTTTCCATCGCACGAAATGTTCAGGCTGATACCCTGGCGAAATGAATTACTGGAAGGTATGCTGGGTGCTGATCTGCTTGGGTTCCATACTTTTGATGATGTAAGGCACTTTTTAAGCACCGTTACCCGGATTTTACCTGTAACCTCATCTGCCAATATTATTACCGCTAACGACAGGTCGATAGTTGTTGAATCATTTCCTATGGGTATTGACGATAAGAAATATGGCGGTCTGCCGGCAACGCCCGAGGTAATTGAACAGGTAAAGCAAATAAAGGAAACGTTTAAAGATACCAAACTTATACTTTCAATAGATAGATTGGATTATAGCAAAGGCATATTACAGCGATTGGAGGCCTTTGAACTCATGCTGAAATTGCACCCGGAATATATAGGAAAGATAAATCTCTATATGATCGTTGTGCCCTCGCGCGATACCGTGCCGCAGTATATGCATCTGCACGATCAGATCGATAAGAAGGTGGGTAGCATAAATGCCCTGTACCGCACAATGGACTGGAGCCCGGTACATTATTATTACCGGTCATTCCCGATTGAAACACTTTCAGCCCTATATTCTTCGGCTGACGTTTGCCTGGTTACGCCCATGCGCGATGGCATGAACCTGGTTAGTAAAGAATATGTAGCCAGCAGGGTAAATAATGATGGGGTATTGATATTAAGCGAGATGGCAGGTGCATCTAAAGAATTAATTGATGCTATAATAGTAAACCCCAATAATATAGGGGAGATATGCAGGGCAATTATACAGGCCATAAATATGCCCGTTGCCGAACAGCAGGATCGCATGACACAAATGCGGCAAAACGTGAGCAAATTCAATATTGCCCATTGGGTGAAAATATTTATGGAACGCCTGAAGGAGGTAAAACAATTACAACGCTCCATGCAAACAAGGCACGTTAGCGGCGCAACCGGGCAATCGATCATTAACCGCTATGCTAAAACTAAAAACAGGATAATATTTTTAGATTATGACGGTACTTTGGTTGATTTTAAACCCAATATTGCCCAGGCCGATCCAGATAAAGGGCTTTATAACCTGTTAACCCAGCTTACTGAAGATGCTGCAAATCACGTGGTGTTGATAAGCGGCCGCAAGCACGAAAATTTAGGCGAATGGTTCGGAAAGGAAAATATATATCTAATAGCCGAACATGGGGCCTGGTTCAGGCAGCAAAATACAAGCTGGCATAAAATATCAGGCTTATCCGATGCCTGGAAACAGGATATTTATCCCATACTGGAAACCTATGTAGACCGCACTCCCGGGTCATTTATTGAAGAAAAAACCTATTCGCTGGTATGGCATTACCGCAAGGCACCAAAAGGGCTAGGGGAATTAAGGGCAAACGAGCTTGCCAATAACTTAAAATACTTGGCAAGTGATAAAGGGTTACAGTTATTACCCGGTGATAAAGTGCTTGAAATAAAGAATATGGAGGTTAACAAAGGCAAAGCAGCGGCTTCGTTAATTGAAAAAACCGAGTACGACTTTATCATAGCCTTCGGCGATGATTATACGGACGAAGATATATTCAAGGCCCTGCCCGATTCGGCCATAACCATAAAGGTAGGCAGTAATATATCCGCGGCAAAATTTTACCTGCGCAATCCCGGCGAGGTAAGGCGGTTTTTAGCTGATTTGGTGGATAGCACCGTTGTGCAGGATAAGTAATACGTTTTTTGTCATTGCGAGGTACGAAGCAATGCGAACTAAGCACAAGCAGTATAGCATGCGTGCGATTGCTTCGTACCTTGCAATTGACAAGAAAATTAGGTTCACAAAAACACCGGCCTGTCCAGCTTCATCGCTATACGATAGGCCGCGTTCATTAAACCAACATGGCTATATGCCTGTGGAAAATTACCCCACTGGCTGCCGTCCTTTTCATCAACATCCTCACTAAATAGCAATAGATGATTTGAGAATTGCAACAGATTTTCAAATTCTTTTACCGCATCATCAATTCTTCCAACAGCAGCTAAAGCTTCTACATACCAAAAGGCGCAAATCAGAAAAGTAGTTTTCGGTTTACCAAAATCATCTTTATATAAATACCTGTAAAATAAGCCTTTTGATGCCTTTAACTCTTTCTCGACTGCGATCAGATGGTCTTTGGCGCGTTGTGAATTCGGGTCGAGATAATTCATCATGATTAACTGCAGCGTACTGGCATCAAGCGCGTCGCCTTTGGCGGCATTAGTATAAACTTTCCTTACGGGATCATAGCAGCTTTCAATATGTTTGGCAGCCCGTTTTTTTAGTGATACCGCTTTTTTTATCAGCGGTTTATCATCAATGGTGCGCGCCATTTTTTCTGCCGCCGAAGCGCCCGCCCATTGAAACAGGTTGCTGTAACAATGTATGTTTGCCATATTGCGGAACTCCCATATCCCTGCATCCTTTTCATCAATCGTAGCCTCTATCTTTCCAAGCAAAAATGCTATCCACCTCGCCGAATCCTTCCGTTCTGAAAAAACAAAACGGTGGTCGGTGTACAGAGGGAGCAGTGATATAAGCACCTGACCGTAAATATCATTTTGTATGTGCTCATAAGCCTGGTTACCAATGCGCACAGGCTGGTTGCCTTCGTAACCGTCAAGATCGGTTAAAATTTCTTCAGTAAGTGTTTTTTTGCCGGTTATACCATAAAGGGGTTGGTAACGTTTATCCTCGGCAAATGAAATATCGGTCACATAGCTAAAATACTTCTCCATCTCCTCAAAATGGCCGATGTGGTTTAGCGAAGTAATAACATAATAAGTATCGCGCAGCCAACAATAACGATAATCCCAATTACGACCGCTGTTTGGCGACTCAGGCAAACTGGTGGTACTGGCGGCAATTATGGCCCCGGTATCCTCAAACTGGTGTATCTTAAGCGCCAGCGCCGAACGTATCACAAACGGCTGGTAAAAAGTAGCTATAGATGAGTGTTTTATCCATGTACGCCAGTATTGAATAGTTTCGCGCAAAAAACGCTCGGCTGTGGCTACCAGGGGCGCTTCGAGTGGTTCGCCATAAGTAAGCACTAAATATTTTGGCTCATTCAAAACAAAAGCCTGTTCATCAAAAACATAGCTTACGGGTATGTTGGTGGTTAGCCTTATGCTTTCCTCACCGCCCAAAAACTGTATGTGGTTGCTGCCCCGGTTAACTTTTAATTTTACCTTGCCGTATTCTGACACAGGCTCACACTTTACAATAACACGTGGTGAGCCTTCTATAGCTTCAATTTTACGTATCAGCATAAGGGGTTTATAATATCGCTGGTTATTATAATATCGGGGCGCAAAATCAGTAATACGATATTTCGTGTTGTTTTCAAGCGTGACCTCCGTTACCAGCACATTGGTATTTTCCAAATAATATTGATGCGTTGTGTACTTATCCTGCGGCAATATTGAAAACTGCCCGCCTTTTTTTTTATCGAGTAAGCCACCAAAAATAAAGGTGCTGTCGAACTTGGGCCAGCACAACCATTCAACATTGGTATTAGTACCAATATGTGCAAGGAACGCGCAATTACCAATAATACCGGTATTATAAGTGTGTTTTTTCATAGGTATAAAGCTGGCTAAATAGAGCCTTTTTGCAATATTTAACAACTTTTCAGGTAGAATGTTGACGATAAAACCATCGTTATTTTAGTTCACCTATTGATTTTTTAAATTATGGCAAGTAAATTAGTATTGAAATTAAAAGAAGGTAATATTGTTTTAGCAATATAATCAGCCAATATTAATAAAGAATAATGCAGTAAATACCCCATTTTGATTTAAAAAATTAACTAAATAAATAATTTTATTTGGTTGTAAATTATTTTATATATTTGAAAAAGAGAGGTTTCTATTTTCCTTCTGATTATTAATACCATTTTATATTCAGTTTGGGTTTAGTGATAAATCTTTTTAACAACATTTTAATACTATAATAATATTATGAAAACTGGAAAAGTAAAATGGTTTAACACACAAAAAGGTTACGGTTTTATTGTTACCGAAGATGGCAAAGATCTTTTTGTACACTTTAAAGATGTGCAAGGTGGTGTAAATGCTATTAAAGATAATGATGACGTTACCTACGATGTGGAAGAAGGCAGAAAAGGATTACAAGCGGTAAATGTGAAAAAAGTATAATCTATAATTCTGAATTATAAAAACCCCTGTGCGTCCGCAGGGGTTTTTTTATGTGAAAAATTAAATATGATACCCTATTTTAGCCCCCGCCAATTGTAACACTTATGACTGAAACAGCTCCAGCCAAAACCAATCGCAATATTATTTTTTTGGTGTTAGTAGCCTCATTGGGTTATTTTGTTGATATATATGACCTGCTGGTTTTTTCAATTGTGCGCATGCCAAGCTTGCTGGCCATAGGCGTAAAACCTGCCGATGTAAAAGCAGTAGGCGTTACTATTATTAACTGGCAAATGTTTGGTTTGCTGATAGGTGGCTTGCTTTGGGGCATAATCGGCGACAAACTGGGGCGTATAAAAGTGCTTTTTGGGTCTATTTTACTTTATTCCATAGCTAATTTTATCAATGGCCGGGTAACCGGAGTTGAAGAATATATCATAGTTCGTTTTATTGCCGGTATAGGCCTGGCGGGGGAGTTGGGTGCAGGCATAACTCTTGTTACCGAAACCATGAAAACCACCAAACGCGGGTACGGCACCATGATAGTTTCCGTTGTTGGCTTATTCGGTGCGGCTGCGGCAAATTTAGTCGCCAAAGACCTTGATTGGCATTGGGCCTATTACGTAGGCGGAATATTAGGCATACTTTTACTCCTGTTGCGCCTCGGCACATTCGAATCCGGTTTATACAAGGATATTGAAAGCAAAGCGGTTTCAAGGGGTAATTTCCTGATGCTGTTCACCAGTTTCAGTCGCTTCATAAAGTATTTGTATTGTATTTTGGTTGGCGCGGCTAATTGGTTCGTAGTGGGCATATTAATTACCCTAGCGCCCGAATTTGGCAAGGCCCTCGGCGCAACAGCGCCCCTAAGCGCCGGCGACGGTGTGTTTTACAGCTATCTGGGTATAGCAGCAGGCGGAATATTCGCAGGGCTCTTATCGCAGGTTACCCGTTCAAGGCGCTTAACTGTGGTGGTGTTTTTAATCATTTCAGCCATAAGCGTTGTATTTTATTTAAGCGCCACTCATATTACCCCAACACAATTTATGTGGCTTTGTCTTTTCATGGGATTTGGAGTGGGATACTGGCCTATATTTGTTACCATCCCGGCCGAGCAATTCGGAACCAATATCCGTGCTACGGTGACTACAACTGTACCCAATTTTATAAGGGCCTCGCTGATACCCATCAATGCGGCGTTTGCGGCGCTTTCAGTAGGGCATGGCATGATAGAAAGCGGTTATATTATGATGGCTATCCTGACTGTCATTTCTCTATTCGCCATAAGTCAGCTAAAAGAAACCTTCCATAAGAATTTGGATTATTTAGAAGATTAATAATTATTTATTTAATGAATTATCGAATTATTGATTGCCGATAGTTTATGTAATTTTGCCACAAAGAAAGTATTAATTACTGATTCAATAATTCAGTAATTCTATAATTCAGTAATTCAATAAATGATATCCAAAGAACACATAAGCGCAGCATATCAACTCATACAGGATGAAATATGCGCCGCGCTTGAAGAAGTTGACGGTAAAGCGAAATTCGAGGAAGAAAAGTGGGAGCGGGAAGGCGGTGGAGGCGGTCGCACACGCATTATTCAAAATGGTAATATTTTCGAAAGGGGAGGTGTGAATTTTTCGGCTGTGTACGGCCAGTTGCCACATTCTATACAAAAAGCGCTTAATGTGCAGCAGGACGATTTTTTTGCGACAGGCATCTCTATCGTTATTCATCCCAACCATCCGATGGTACCTATCATTCACATGAATGTACGTTATTTCGAGTTGCCGTCGCCCATTACCGGCGAGGATGCGGCCGTACGATGGTTCGGTGGGGGTATCGATCTTACGCCCCATTATATTTTCGCAGATGACGCGAGATTTTTCCACCAAAGCCTGAAAGATATTTGTGATAAATTCTACCATGATTTTTATCATCGCTTTAAATTATGGGCCGATGATTACTTCTACATCAAACACCGTAACGAAACCAGGGGCATAGGGGGTATATTTTATGATCGCCTTGCCGCGAAAGATGACCTGACATGGGAAAACATATTTGACTTTTCGAAAGCACTGGCGCGATCGTTTATCCCAACTTATACAGAATTGGTTAACCGTAACCGTGATAAAAAATATACTGAGGACAATCAAACCTGGCAATACCTGCGCCGCAGCCGCTATGTTGAATTCAACCTGGTATACGATGCGGGTACAAAATTCGGGCTGGAAACAAACGGGCGCATTGAATCGATACTGATGAGTTTGCCCCCAACCGCTAAATGGGTATATAACTACCGGGCGCAGCCCGGCAGCGAGGAAGATAAAACGCTATCGTTATTAAAAAAGGGGATAACTTGGGCCGGATGAAGAATATTAAAATAATAACAGGGGCTTTTTTACTTATAGTTTTTTTATCATCATTTTACCACGTGCAAACGCTTGAGGGTAAATGGGAATACGCCGGCGATATTTTTGACGGTAAAAAAGAGGGTGCGCCTAAAGAATATGCCTTGCAGCGAACGTACAGCCCTGCACACTTTGAAGCTTATGTGATACAAAAAGGTTATCTGCCCGAGATGTACGAAACCGGTGATTATCAGTTGAATGCTGATAGCTGCCTTGAGGTACAAACCTTTAGTAACCAGGATTCCAAACTGCTTAACATACCCGTCCACTATCATTATGCCATTAAAAATGATACACTTACCTTGAAGGGGATTTTGCCTAATGGTGAGCATGTGGAAGAATACTGGAAGCGGATAAAATAATCCGCGAAACCAACAGTGCATTTTTGTGTAACATTTAAGCGCATAACGTTGAAAACCCTGTATAATGTTGGTAAAAAAGTTAACAAAAACCGTTAAAATTCTTAACTTCGCAGGTCGCTAAAAAATCCAAATTTCAACAAGCGATCATAGAGAAGATTTCTATAAAAAAATAATATGGCCGACGAAACAGGAAACGGTAACTCACCACAAGAAGACAAAATAATTTCGATAAATATTGATGAAGAAATGCGATCGGCCTACATTGATTATTCAATGTCGGTTATCGTATCGAGGGCGTTGCCCGATGTGCGCGACGGTTTAAAGCCGGTACACAGGCGCGTATTGTTCGGCATGCTCGATCTGGGTTTGGCCAATAACAAACCCACTAAAAAATCCGCCCGTATAGTAGGGGAGGTAATGGGTAAGTACCACCCGCATGGTGATGCCTCTGTTTATGATACCATGGTGCGTATGGCGCAGGATTTCAGCTTGCGCTACCCGTTGGTTGAGGGCCAGGGTAACTACGGAACCATTGATGGCGATAACCCTGCGGCAATGCGTTACACCGAAGCCAGGCTGCAAAAGCTGGCCGAAGAAATGCTGGCCGATATCAACAAAGATACCATCGACTTTCAGCTGAACTTCGATGATACGCTTGAAGAGCCGACCGTATTGCCTGCAAAATTCCCGAATTTATTGGTGAATGGCGCATCGGGTATAGCGGTGGGTATGGCCACTAACATGGCGCCGCATAACCTGTCGGAAGTTATTGATGCTACTTTGGCTTTTATTGATAACCGCAATATAGAGGTTAGTGAACTCATATCACACGTTAAAGGGCCCGATTTTCCTACGGGGGGTATAATTTATGGTGTTGAGGGCCCGCGCGAAGCACTGGAAACAGGCCGTGGACGTGTAGTTATACGTGCAAGGGCGGAGATTGAAGTTTACAACAACGATCGTGAACGCATTATCGTTAGCGAAATACCTTACCAGGTGAACAAGGCTAACATGATCGAACGTACTGCCGAACTGGTTAACGAGAAAAAGATAGAAGGCATAAACGCCATCAGGGATGAATCGAACCGTGAAGGTATACGTATTGTTTATGAAATAAAACGTGATGCCAACGCGGCTATCGTATTAAACAATTTGTTTAAATACACGGCTTTGCAAACATCATTCAGCGTAAACAATATCGCGCTGGTGCATGGCAGGCCGATGATGCTGAACCTGAAAGATCTGATATTCCATTTTGTGGAGCACAGGCACGAGGTTGTTGTACGTCGTACCAAATTTGAATTGGCCGAAGCGCAAAAACGCGCGCACATATTGGAAGGCTTACTCATTGCGCTTGACCATTTGGATGAGGTTATTAAACTGATACGTGCATCGCAAACACCCGATGAAGCGCGTGAAGGTTTAATGAGCCAGTTTGCCTTGAGCGACATACAGGCGCGTGCCATACTGGATATGACCCTAAGAAGGTTAACCGGACTGGAACGCGATAAGATCAAAGCGGAATTTGACGAGTTAATGAAGCTGATAGATTACTTAAATTCAGTTTTGGCAGATGAAGGTTTGCGTATGCAGATCATCAAAGACGAGCTTATCGAGATAAAGGATAAATATGGCGATGAGCGTAAAACTGAGATAGTTTACTCATCGGCAGAAATGAATACCGAAGACTTTATCGAGGATGAGGATGTGGTAATCACCATTTCGCATGAAGGTTACATCAAACGTACACCTCTAACCGAATACCGCAGGCAGGGCAGGGGTGGTAAAGGCTCATTAGGCAGCAACAGCCGCGATGAGGACTTTATTGAGCACCTGCTTATCGCATCGAACCATAATTACATGCTGTTCTTTACCGAATCGGGGCAATGTTTCTGGCTGAGGGTGTTTGAGATCCCTGAAGGTACGCGTACTTCAAAAGGACGAGCCATACAGAATATCATCAATATTCCTAAAGAAGAAAAGATCAAGGCATATATCAAGATCATCAATCTTAAGGATAAAGAGTATCTTGAAAATAACTACATCATTATGTGTACCCGTAAAGGTACCATTAAAAAAACTTCGCTCGAAGCTTATTCACGCCCGCGTGCTAACGGTATAAACGCTATCAACATTAATGAAGGTGATTCATTGCTTGAAGCAAACTTAACCAGCGGCAGCAGCGAGATTGTTATGGCGCTTAAATCGGGGAGGGCCATACGTTTTAACGAGGCTACTGTAAGGCCAATGGGCCGTACGGCAACCGGTGTTCGTGGCATATCGCTTGATAGTGATAATGACGAGGTTGTGGGTATGATCAGTATCGATAACCCTGAAACGACAGTGTTAGTAGTATCTGAAAAAGGCTACGGAAAACGTACCGATATTGATGATTACCGTGTAACCAATCGTGGCGGAAAAGGTGTGAAAACACTTAACATAACTGAAAAAACCGGAAACCTTGTTGCCATAAAAGGTGTTACCGATAATGAGGACCTGATGATCATAAATAAATCGGGGATTATAATAAGAATGGCGATAAGTGAGTTAAGAACTATGGGCAGGGCAACCCAGGGCGTTAGATTAATTACACTTAAAGGTAATGATGAGATAGCATCAGTTGCGAAAATTGAGCACGATGAGGAAGAAGAAACAGAAGTTGACGGCAGTGCTGAAAATACCGAAAACACCGATGAGTCACCATCTACCGATGAAACAAATGAATAAAATATGCAGGGCCGTAAATTAATATTATCGGTTTTAGTGCTATTATTTTCTACAGCTTTTGCGTTTCCGCAATCGGAAACGTTTAAGCCTGTAGTGAACAATTTAGCACTTTACAAGCAAAAAAAAGACCTGAAGTTTTTAACCGCTGCGAAAAAATCGGTGGATAGCCTGGTGACAACCCATGCTGATTCATTAGATATAAAGAAAAGCGTTTACAGGGCTTTGGTCAATTCAACTATTGTTTATGAGGATTCATTAAACACGCTGAAACAACCTGCAACGTTGTTCACCCAAACCGTTGACTTGCTCGATAAAATATGCAAGAATAAAAAGGCTGTTAGTTACCAGGATCAAATTGATTACATAAAGCGCTGTTTGGCGAATGTTTATATACGCGAGGGCTTTCATTACATGAGCACTTCGGATTTTGTAAATTCGGAGCAGTCATTTTTAAAAGCTCAAAAATATGTCCCATCATTTAAACAGCTAAATTTCTACATAGCTTATTCAAGCAACAAATTGGGGAAATTGCAGGATGCCGCCAGGTATTACACCAATTTAATTGATGCCGATACAGCCAAAGCTTCATATATTGAAGCCGCTGCAAATATTTATCAGTCCATAGGTGATACCGCCAAAGCTGTAGATATAATACAAAAAGGAAGGAAGCGTTTCCCTGATGACAAGCTTTTATTATTGAATGCGGCAAACATTTATAACAACCAAAAGGCTTATGGCTTATTGCAGCCTTTGCTTGAGCCCCTGCTAAACAACTATCCAAACAGTGCCGATGTGGCTTTTGTAGCTGCCAATTGTTATGACAACCTTGATCAGTATAAGAAAGCTGAAACATGCTATCTGCGTGCCATTGATATGAACAGTGCGGCATATGAACCTGTGTTTAACCTGGGTTTGCTTTATTATAAAGAAAGCTTGCTCGGAGCGCCTAATAAAGATGCTAATACCCGGCTTGCCGCACAAATGCTGGAAAAAGCAAATGAAATATTACCTAATGATACAAAGGCATTAAAAATGTTGCAGCTTATTTATACAGAAACTCAAAACAAAAATCAACTAATAAAGGTAGATAACAAATTAAAACAGTTAACCAACCAGTAAAACCATGAAAATAAAACTCTTGATGACCGGCTTGTTTGGCCTAATATCAGTAGCAGCCTTAGCACAAAAAGGAGAACTAAATAATGCTAAAGATAAATATGATAAATACGACCTGGAAAGGGCCAATAAATTAACCCAGGCACAGGGAAAGACAGACCTGCAGGATGCTAAAACATCAATAGACAAAGCTTCGGCTAACGAAAAAACATCGGCTATGCCACTAACTTTCGCTTTGAAAGGCGAAATATATTCGTCATTGGCTTTGGAAGATACCGTACCTGCAACAGCGCTGCCAAATTTTAAAATAGCTGATGAAGCGTTAACCAAAGCAAAAGAGCTTGACTCGGCAAAGCAGGAAAATAAAGATCGTATTCACAAAGCTTATCTTAATTTAGCACAATATTCATTTGATAAGGGAAGAACTGAATTTCAAAACAAAAAATACGCTGATTCATATAAGGATTTTGATTATTTCCGCCAGATAGTACCCGAAGATACAACTGCGTTATACGTAACCGGTTTAGCGGCATCAAATGCAGGATTAACCGATCCTAAATATAACGCATACGCTATTAGCAGCTTCACCAAACTGATCACTAAAAACTATTCTCAAAATCCGACTATTTACGAGGATCTTGCATCAATATATATTGCTAATAAAGATACTGCCGCTGCTTTTAAAATTGCAGGTGAGGGCGTTGCAAAATACCCAACTAACAATGACCTGCGTAAACGTGAAATAGAAATTGGCTTACAATCAGGTAAACAAGATGTTTTGATCTCAAAAATTGAGGCCGCAATTACTGCTGACCCCAAAAATAAAACCTTATATTATTATGAAGGCTTAACTTATTCGCAAATAGCAGAAGCTTATGCAACACAGCAGAAAAAAACGAAAGTAGCAGCAGAAAAAACCGCATTAGAGCAAAAGAAGATCGACGCCTATGCAAAATCGGCCGAACAATATAAAAAGGCTGTTGCGATAGATCCGAATTATTTTGAAGCCAACTTAAATTTGGGCTATGTATTAATAAGCCCGGCCATTGATGAGTATAATGCCGCTAACCAATTGCCTGCAGGTAAACAAAAAGAATACAACGATGCCATAGCTAAGTCAAAAGCTGATTTTAATGCAGCTAAGCCATATTTACAAAAAGCAGCAGATCTAAACCCAAAATCGGTTGACGCATTAAATAATTTAAAAACTTATTATTTAGGTGTACAGGATAATGTAAACGCTAATGCTACACAAAAGAAAATTGAAGCATTAGGTGGGGGGCAATAAGAATATTTGAAAGGGGCTTATTCAAAGCCCCTTTCTTTATTAATATATTACTTAACATAATGTTAATTATGTGAATTAAATAGCAGTTTTCAAATAGAGCCCTTAAAACCCCATTTTCTCAACCATCGGCCATAAAAAAAGCACGGACATACATATATCCGTGCTTTTAAAACCTTCAAAAAAGGTTACATTTTAGTGGTGTCTTTTTTAGTGGTATCTGTTTTAACCGTGTCTACAACTTTTGTTGAATCTACAACTTTGGTGGTATCTTTTACAGTAGTACTATCAGAACCATCAGTCTTTTTTGATGAACTGCATGATGCCATTGCGCCGATCATAGTTACAACGAGCGCTAAACCTAAAATTTGCTTTTTCATAGATAAAATTTTATTAATGTATGTTTTATGATTTTGTTTACTAATCAGTTCTACAACCAAGTATTAAAAATATTGTTTGGTATTAATTTCATAACATAGCAATTACGTCTCATTTACTTTATATATAGGTTAATTTATCTTACGCTACCTTAATATATGTTAATGTTTTAGTCCCCTGGCTATGATCCGTTCTACATTTGGATAATTATAAAAACAGCCATGAAAAAAAAACTAAACATACTTTTTGTACTCATAAGCCTGGCTTTAGCAGGGATAATTGTATTCCAGGCCTATTGGTCGGTAAACGCGTACAAAGTAAATAAAACCAAATTTAATGCCGATATAGACGTTGCTATGCAACGTGCAATGGATGATTGTAAAAAAGATTATTTTGATTCGGTACGTGTGGTACTGGTTAAACGGCTTTCAGACACAAATACGATAAAGATCACAATAGATACTTTGCATGAAGCTGACACTATCCATAAGCAACTGACCATAAATATTAAAAATAAGCGTTCGGACATTAGCCAGCCATTTCATATCACCTCCAACCAGCTCGACTATTACCTGGCTATGATAAAACACCAGAATGCAACCCTGCCCGAAGTGCTGACCGAAACTTCATTTTATGTACCAGCCTTAATGAATCAATGGCAATTGATATTGGGCATGCAGGATATTGAAGACCACATGCAGGAAACCCAGGCGTTTTTAAAAGCGCACAGCAATATACCCAGCGATACCGTGTTTGCCCGCAAAATGATAAAACAATACGGCATATATGCCTTACCTGTTAATTACCGCCAGGCTGATAGTATTAGATTAAACAATTACTTTAGGCAGGAACTGGATAAACTGAATATCAGGGCCGGTTATGACTTTTATTTTTCTGACCGGCATACGCCATCAGAACCTTCAGGCCGCCATTACAGTCAAACAGCTGAGTATAATTACAGGTATCACGGTTTTATTTTTTTGGGAGTTAGTCCGCGTGGCGCCGAATTTTTTGCTCGTGCGGTATTTACTAACCCGCAATATGCTGTTTTGAAAAGCATGCTTCTCCCCTTGTGCTTTTCGGTATTGCTGATACTGTTTACTATTTATTGTTTTTATTATATCATACAATTAGTTATCCATCAAAAAAAACTTGGCGAACTAAAGGATGATTTCATTAACAACATGACACACGAATTAAAAACACCCATAGCTACTATAACCGTTGCTATTGAAGGTTTACAAAAGTTTAATGCCTTAAATGATCCTGAAAAAACACAGCGTTACCTGCAAACTGCAAATACCGAATTATCGAGGTTAAATAACCTGGTAAGTAAAGTACTTAACATTGCCGCATTTGAAAACAAGGATATTGTACTTGAAAAGGAAAAAATAAACATCGACGATATGTTCAATGAGATAATTACGTCGGAAAAAGCAAAATCAGGTAAAAATTTAAATATCAGCTATAACAACACGGATATTAATACAATTTACGCCGATAAACTGCACTTTAAAAATATACTAACAAATATTATAGATAATGCTATAAAGTACAGTAATGAAACAGTAAACATTACCATAAATTGTTTTAAGCAGTCAGGTAAAGCCATATTCGCAATAAATGATAATGGTATTGGTATTCCTGAGTCGCATCTTAACCAAATATTTGATAAGTTCCACCGCGTAACGACTGGTAACGTTCATAACGTAAAAGGAACCGGCCTGGGTTTAAGCTATGCCAAATATATTGTGAATGCGCATGGCGGCGAGATTACTGTAAAAAGTGAAATTAATAAAGGCAGCGAATTCATAGTTTCCATACCTTTAAGCAATGGATAAAATAAAGGTTTTATTGGCCGAAGATGAAACTTCGCTGGCGCATATTATACGCGAGAGTCTTGAGGAACGAAACTTTAGCGTAATACTATGCGCCAATGGCGAACAGGCCTTTGAACAATATACCAGACATAAACCCGATATACTTGCCCTTGATGTAATGATGCCCAAAACAGATGGCTTTGAAGTAGCAAAAAAGGTAAGAGAAAAGGATAACACCACTCCTATTATTTTTATCACCGCCCGGTCGCAGGTTAAGGATGTAGTAGCGGGATTTGAACTTGGCGCAAATGATTATTTGAAAAAGCCTTTTAGTGTCGAGGAACTTATAGTAAGGATAAAATCATTGCTCAGGCATAAACAAACAGCTATTGAAGCTATTAAAAAACCCGAACAGCAATTGGTAACAATAGGCACTATTATTTTCAACCCTATAAAAAACATTATCCAGCATAATGATTCGGTAATTCATTTAACAGCCCGCGAAAGTGAATTATTGAAGCAGCTGTGCCAGCCTAATATGGAATCCGTATCGCGCAAAACGCTGCTGCAAAAAATATGGGGCAACGATAACATTTTTAACGCCCGTAGTTTGGATGTATTCATTACCAGGCTGCGCCGGCACCTGGCCGCCGACCCGAATATACAACTCATTAATATTCGGGGAATTGGCTATAAATTAGTCTGGTAATGATGTTTTTAAAGTAAAAATCCGCCCCCTATCCTATCTTATTACGATAAATTTTCTGATATTTAAGCCTTATGAGGGTGTCAGAAAATTTACTGAAATGGGCTATACGTTTTTACCCTCCCCTATTTTTCCAGCGTGTTTGGGTGGTGAAGTTTGATAAGGGTTTTCGCGGTGTTGAAGTTAAGATCCGCAAAAGCATCTGGAACCGTAATTATAATAATTCCATTTTCGGGGGTACCATTTTCGCAGCTGCCGATGCATTTTATCCCATCCTTTTTTTTAAAGTATTATCGCTTAAAGGCTACAATTTACGTGCATGGTCAAAATCGGTCAATATAAAATATAATAAGCCGTCATTTACCGACTTATCCTACAAAATATATATTGATGATACCGAACTTGCCGAGGCTGAGAAAACACTCGACACCGTTGGCAAATACACTAAACTGCATCTGATTGAAATTTATGATAAGAATGGCGTAAATGTTGCCTCAGCATTAAACGAGGTGTATATGCGCAATTTAGATTTTATTGATACCAACAATGCGCACAATAATGAATGATGCATCCTTTTTAAAAAAAGGGTTTACAATATCTACCGATAAAGATTTACTTGACTTTAATATGATTTACAATTACTTGGGCAAAGAATCATACTGGTCGAAAGGTATTGCTGCTGAACGTGTGCGCACTTCGATTGATAATTCAATGTGTTTTGGAGTTTATGATAATGGAAAACAGGTTGGCTTTGCCCGGGTAATAACCGACAAGGCCATTTTTGCCTATTTGTGCGATGTATTTGTGTTGAAGAGTCACCGTGGCCTTAGTCTGTCGAAATGGTTATTGCAAACCATACGCAGCCACCCGGAATTACAGGGTTTAAAACGCTGGATGCTTGCTACCAATGATGCACATGGTTTATACAAGCAGTTTGGCTTTGGGCCATTGACCAACCCTGAAAAATGGATGGATATTTATGCACCTTTTAAAACAGACCAGGGAGAGAATGGAAAATGAACAATATCAAGAAACAGATATTTGAGGGAGAAGGTGTATCGCTCGATTTTAAAAAGACCATATCAAGCTGCGAAAAAATTGCCCGTACTATGGTATCGTTCGCCAATAATAAAGGCGGCCGGCTGCTGATTGGCGTTGCTGATGATGGCACTATAAAAGGCGTAAAATCAGAAGATGAAGAACGCTATATGATAACACGGGCGGCTCACCTGTTCTCGCGCCCCGCGCTTGAGCCTGTTTTTGAGGAAGTTTATGTAGATGATAAACTGGTGCTGACTGTTGATATACCCGAAAGCACCACTAAGCCGCATTACGCCTTAGCCGAAGATGGCAAATGGTGGGTATATGTACGGGTGAAAGATAAAAGCGTGCTGGCCAGTAAAATTGTGGTGGATGTGTTGAAACGTTCGTCGGCTGATACCGGGGTAATGCTGGCCTATTCATCCAACGAAAAAGCCCTGCTGGAATACCTGCAAACTTCTGAACGCATTACTGTGCTTGAATTTTGCAAACTACTAAATTTAACCCGCCGCCGGGCGCAGGCTATTTTGGTCGACTTGATATTATCGGGTGTAATACGTATCCATACTACAGAAAAAGAAGAATATTATACAGCAATTTAACAACTGATTGGGGTGATCCTGCCCCTTTTATTTTCCAAGTGGAAAAATATTAATTGTACAAGTTTAGTCCGCCTCGATATTTCAACCTATTTTTATCATCGCCGACCTAATGAAAAAGCTATACCAAAAATACAAGCCGCACTATAGCGCCAACTTAAAACTGGCCACGCCTATTATTGTATCACAACTAGGGCATACGCTGGTACAATTCTCGGATAGTGTAATTGTAGGGCATTTTGCGGGTACGGTTTGCTTGGCGGCGGTATCGTTAGTAAACAGTATTTTCGTGATACCAATGGTAATTGGTCTGGGTATATCTTATGGCCTTACCCCTCTTATCGCGCAAAATAACAGCCGCAAAAATTATTTGGCCTGTGGGCGATTACTTTCAAATAGCTTGGTTATAAACCTTGCAACGGGGTTTATTTTATTTTTAGCCTTATTTTTCGGGTCGATATATGTATTGAACCACCTGCACCAATCGCCGGAAGTTGTGGAGCAGGCAAAGCCATTTTTAACACTAATGGGATTATCCATCATCCCCATGCTCATATTCAATACCTTTAAACAGTTTGCTGAGGGATTAGGCTTTACTATGCAGGCTATGGTTATATCAATAGCAGGCAATGTGCTGAATGTAATAGTAGGGATTATTTTAGTGAAGGGCATGTTCGGCATTCCACCAATGGGTATCCGCGGCGTTGGGTACAGTACGCTGATCGACCGCTGCCTGATGGCTACTGTGATGAGTACCTATGTTTTTCGTTCGGCTAATTTTCGTAAATACCTGAAAAACTTTACATTAAGACAAATTAGTTATTTACGCAGTATACAGATAATCCGTATTGGCACCCCTATTGCCCTGCAATATACTTTTGAGCTGAGCGCGTTTAGCGGCGCGGCGATATTGATAGGAACTATCGGGGTTGCCCAGCAAGCGGCGCACCAGATAGCTATCAATCTTGCTGCCATGACTTATATGGTATCAAGCGGCATTGCAGGCGCGGCAACTATTAAGTCCGGGAATTACTTTGGGGTAAAGGACCATCTGAATTTGCGGGCATCGGCCATTTCAAACTATCATGTAGTGATTGTTTTTATGTGCTGCACCGCTTTACTATTTAGTTTTGGGAGCCATATCCTGCCTTATATGTACACTACAGATAAAGCTGTTATAGATATTGCAGCACAGTTACTTATAATCGCTGCCATATTCCAGTTATTTGATGGGACACAGGTTGTAGGGCTTGGAATTTTACGTGGTATGGGCGATGTGAATGTGCCTACTATTGCAACATTTTTAGCTTATTGGGTAGTTGGCATACCTGTTGGTTATTACCTTGGCATATATCTTGGCATTGGCGTTACAGGCGTATGGTATGGTTTGGTTTTAGGGTTGATGGTATCCTCAGCGTTGATGTTCTTGCGTTTCCAATACATCAGCAGAAAGCATCAGCATAAATTGGCCTGATCAAAAGTAAAGCTGGTTGGCCACACGGTAAGTGTTGCAATGCGCTTCAACTATATCCCTCACCTGTGGCGAATACCCCCCGCCCATGCTTACCTGTATTGGTATCTTATTAATTATACATTGTTCAAACACAAATTGGTCGCGCGCTTTGCAATCTTCGCGGGTTAGTTTAAGCTTGCCAAGCTTATCAGTAGCCAATATATCTACCCCTGCCTGGAAAAATATAAAGTCGGTTTTTTGCTGTGCGATGAGTTCAGGCAGGGTTTCATGCAAAATGGTTAAATATTCATTGCCGCTTATGCCATCGGGTAACGGTATATCAAGGTCGGATGTTTCCTTTCGGAACGGGAAATTATTGGCGGCATGCATGGAAAAGGTAAATACCCGCGGCTCGTTCTCAAATATCTGCGCGGTGCCGTTGCCCTGATGAACATCTAAATCAATTATTAATATGTTCGATGCTAATTTATTATGCAATAAATAGTTAGCAGCAATAGCCTGGTCATTCAACAAGCAGAAGCCCTCGCCCCAATTGGTGCCGGCGTGATGTGTGCCACCTGCTGAATTAAACGCAACGCCATATTTGAAGGCATAATGACAAGCATCTATCGTCCCCTTTGCAATACGCCGCGAACGCTCGATCAACAGGGCTGATAATGGAAAGCCAATACGCCGTATCTCCTTAGCCGGCAAAGTAAGGTCGCGCAATTGCTCCCAATAATGCTTATCATGCGTCCATAATATCACTTCTTCATCCACCTGTTCAGGATAAAAAAGATTTTCTTCTGTAATCAGTCCTTCATGCAATAATTGCTCAGGTATCAGCTCATACTTTACCATCGGGAAGCGGTGCCCCTCAGGCAAGGGATGAGCAAATGATTTTGCAAAAGCGATTTTAAGCATGAAATTAAGCGCTATAAAGCATTTTCTTTGGTTGAAGCGGCGAGAATATTCGCAGCTTCAAAAACATCTTTAAATGAATTGTAAAGCGGCACAGGGCTTAAGCGAATAACGTTAGGTTCGCGCCAGTCGCCGATCACACCGTTTTGGGTTAAATAATTGAATGTGGCTTTTGCGTTCTGCCTGCAAACAATAGATAGCTGGCAACCGCGTTCGTTTATATTTTTGGGGGTGATAATACCAAATAACTCCTTACCCGCTTTGCTGTTTATTTCCTGAATCAGGTATTCGAAGTAGCCTGTCAGGAGTTCACTTTTGGCGCGTAGCGGCGCCAATCCTCCGGCCCGCTCAAAAATATCCAGCGAAGCTTTGTGTAAAGCCATTAATATAATGGGCGGCGTACTCACTTGCCAGCCATCGGCACCTTTGGCAGCATCAAAGCCAGGTGCCATCAGGAAGCGCTTATCCTGCCTGTAACCCCACCACCCTGCAAAGCGGTTTAGTGTTTTATCAGCAAAGTGCCTTTCATTCACAAAAATACCGCTGATACCGCCAGGGCCTGAGTTCATGTATTTGTACGAGCACCAGCAGGCAAAATCCGCATTCCAATCATGTAGTTTTAAAGGCACGTTTCCGGCAGCGTGTGCCAGGTCGAAACCAGCTATGGCCCCTGCGTTATGCGCAGCCTTGGTTATGGCTTCAATATCAAAAAACTGACCGGTATAATAGTTGATGCCACTAAACAGCACCAGGGCAATTTCATCAGCATTATCATTAATGGCCTTTAGTATATCTTCCGTATGTAAAAGCTCTTCGCCACTGCGCGGGTTTACTTCAATAACAGCATCTTTTAGGTTGTAACCATGGTATTTTACCTGGCTCTCTATAGCATACTGATCAGAGGGAAAGGCACCCGCTTCCATTAGAATTTTAAACCGTTTATTATTTGGTTTATAAAAACTTACCATCAGTAAATGAAGGTTTACTGTAAGTGAATTCATCACCGTAACTTCCTCTTTTTTCGCACCTACAATGCCTGCGAGTGTACCGGTAAGCCGCGTGTGATAATCTATCCATGGCTCACTGGCATCAAACCAACCTTCTACCCCATGCTGCTGCCAGGCAGTTAGCTGGCTGTTAATATATTCCTGTGCCGATGCAGGTTGTAGTCCCAGTGAATTGCCGCATAAATAAATGGCATCATGGCCATTGTGCTGTGGGATAAGAAATTTACCGCGAAAATCCTTTAAAGTATCGCGTTTATCAAGCTCTAAAGCAAAGTCTAATGTGTTTTGGTAATTCATCGGCCAATATTACAAAAAAGGTAATTACTTATTGGGCTTGCTCACATAAACATTGCCTTTTACATAGAAACGATAAGGGAGAAATGCATCATTACCGGCATAGTCAACACCGATGCGCGGACCTGCGGCTATGGCATCATCCGGAAAAATTAAACCCCTGTCCTCAAGCCACAAGGTATCGCTTTGCAAGCTAATGGCATTTATAGCGCGCGATATACCCAATGCCTTAGCAACAGAACCCGGCCCACGTGTGATAGTAGGCTTCAACACTTCCATTTTACAGCGGTGCATCATCGCATCAATGCCCTCGGTAGGTTCAATGGCCCGGATAAGAATTGCGCGTGGCGTTCCCGCAGGCGAAGTAACGATATTAAACATTTCGTGAATGCCATAGCATAGGTACACATAAGCTATGCCACCCTGTAAATACATGGTTTTAGTACGTGGTGTATTGCGGTCGCCATAGGCATGGGATGCCCGGTCTACCACACCATTATAAGCTTCTGTTTCAACAATATATCCACCTGTAATTATACCATCAATACAAGTAAATAAATACTTGCCAATGAGGGCCTTGCTTAGTTTAACCACATCATTATCCAAGTAAAATAATTCGGGAAGTTTTATTTTTTTAGCAGTGGTTTCAGCCATTTGTTTATTTGTTTCGCTTTGTCAAATATCATGATATGGGTGCCGCCATTTACAATTGTAACGTCTTTTATTTTTTTATGGGGAAGCACACTATCATTATCGCCATGGATATGATAAACGTTGGGCGGAATAACCCTATTGTCCCATTTTAAAACAGCACCCATCGCCCATTTTATAAATGCTGGCGGGGTCTTTTGCAGCATATCTTTAAAAAGCCACAACTCAGTATCGCTCATTTTACCAAAAATAGGTTTTATTAAAATGCCCGACGAATGGATAAGCCAGCCGGGAATAATTTTATATACCGGTATAGTCCGAAACGTTTTAAAATATCCGGGCGCTTCGTTAACCGTTTTAATGCTGGAAATAAGAATAGTCTTTTTAAGGTTGATCTTTTTAGCTATTTCAATGGCCAGCATCCCGCCAAGTGAATTGCCGATAACTATACTATTTGGCCCTATATCATAATGATAAATAAGGTTTTGTGCATAGGTTTCTAAAGTATCAGTTTCATGTTGCGGTATCCAATCGACAGGAACAATATCATAATTTTCAGGTAGTTCGATATTATTAAATATCCTGGTATCGGCACCCATGCCGGCGATCAGGAATATTTTAACCATTAAACTTTATGAGTTGAATAACCCGTTGCAGGTATTGGGCGTCTGTTTTATCAAAGTGCGATAAATGCTCGCTGTCCACATCCAGCACCCCTATCACTTCATCGTTCTTAAATATAGGTAACACAATCTCAGACTTTGATAGCGAGCTACAGGCAATATGGCCGGGAAAAACGTCAACATCAGGCACAATTAATGTTTCGGCCTGTTGCCATGCAGTACCGCAAACGCCTTTTCCTTTAAAAATGCGGGTACAAGCTACCGGCCCTTGGAACGAACTCAATACCAATTGTTGATTCTTCACCATATAAAAGCCAACCCAAAACCAGTTGAATTGTTCCTTTAGCGCTGCACAGATATTGCCCAGGTTGGCGGTAAGGTCGTCCTCGCCTGTTATAAGTGCTTCAATTTGTGGGATCAGGGATTGGTATTGTGCTGTTTTATCAGCTGAATGGGTTATTACGAGGTCTTCTGCCATGCAACAAAAATAAGGATGAAGTATGACAATTAAATAAGCTAAATCTCATATTTAATGTTTTAATTAGTCGGGATGATCATTAGCCTCACCATAATACGTTACCGCAAAATCATGATACCCTTTGCTCTGCTGGCAATGGCTATGCACCGCTTACCTTTATGGTTGCAAAAAGGTTGTACATTCTGGAAGCTATTGGGCAGTGGCCGCAACGGCACGTTCGACCTGAACCCAGACTGGCAGCAATGGGGCTTATTAGCTGTTTGGAACAACAGGAAAACATTTGATAACTTTGATAAACATTCGTTTATAGCAAAATGGTGGAATGTACTTGCCCATGAGCGATGGACAATTCTACTTGAACCTTTGCAAAGCCATGGCAAATGGAACGGAAAAGAGCCTTTTGGTAATCCAAATATCAATGAGTACAGCGGCCAGGTAGCTGTATTAACCCGCGCTACTATACGCCTTAGCAAGTTGAAATCATTTTGGAGTAATGTAGATACTGTGGCTAATATGATGGCCACAGCACCGGGTTATATTACATCATTTGGCATTGGCGAAGCGCCTGTATATCGGCAAGCAACCTTTTCTGTATGGAGAAGTGTTGAGGATGTGAAAGCATTTGCTTATGCCTCGCGTGAGCATTCGGAAGTGATAAAAAAGACACGTGATGAAAACTGGTACAGTGAAGAGCTTTTTACAAGGTTTAAACCTATAGCCAGCATGGGGACTATTCACGGGATAAATCCATTAGAAAATATAATATAAACAATTAACTATGAGAATAATAGCAGAATTACCTCACCCTGAATTTAAAATATCTATTTTTAGCATGAACCAAAAGTTTATCATCAAAATAGAACAGGGGACAATTGAGCAAAGCTATAAGATACCTGATATGGATTTGACTGATGGCGTAAACAGTGTGTTTGAACTGCTCGATGAAGAGTTCCTAAAGGCTGTGGCAGCACGTTTTGCAGATATGCGAAAGGATTTTAAGGACACCTACTTCAGATACAACTACTAATATAAATAAAATCCATAAAATTTTGACTATAAATAATTTATAAGTATTAAATAATTGAAACAAAATTTTATTTGGCTGTGTTTTTCTTGTATTAAATCCATAAAATTGTATATTTAAACTCCCACCAGTTATCATAAACAACCCCTCTATATGAAAATGCATTTTAAAAATCGCCTTACTGCTAAATTAAGATTGGTAGTAGCCGCCGTTCCATTTGCAGCCATACTGCTAATCGCATCTGGATTTAGTTGCAAACACGACCCGGTAGACAAGGGAGAAACCACACCGGATATAACACCGGTGGCATTACCCTCACTAAATATTAAATTGCAATTGGTGGCATCAGCTTTACAAGCCCCATTGTATGTGGCATTCCCGGGCAATGGCGAAATGCTGGCTGTTGAGCAAACCGGCATTATCAAGCTTTATAAAAATGGCAAGCTTAGCCCCACTCCTTTTTTAGATATCCGCGGTAAAATGGTAAAGTTAGGTAGCGATTATGACGAGCGCGGATTGCTGGGACTTGCCTTATCGCCAAATTTTAAAACAAACCATAAGTTCTATGTTTACTACAGCGCGCCTCCTACTGGCAGTTTTGATAATACAGGCACTTTAGCCGAGTTTAAAACAACCGCCAGTGGTGATGTAGCCGACCCTAATAGTGAACGCGTTTTGCTTACTGTACAGCATCCTGAATCAAACCATAACGGCGGCTGTTTGCAGTTTGGTCGGGATGGCTATTTATATATTTCGGAAGGTGATGGCGGTGGCGCGGGCGATAAACACAATGGAACTATAGGCAACGGCCAAAATATGAACACTTTTTTAGGTAAGATATTACGCATTGATGTTAACAGAGGCACTACCTATACCGTGCCGAAAGATAACCCCTTTGTTGGTCACGCAAATACAAAACCCGAGATATGGGCTTACGGCTTGCGCAACACCTGGCGCTATTCTTTCGATAAAGCTACCGGGCAGTTATTCGCAGGCGATGTGGGGCAGGATACTTACGAGGAAGTTGATATAATAAATAAAGGCGGTAATTATGGCTGGCATATCACCGAGGCTACACATTGCTTCTCTCCCGCCACAGGCTGCAGCTTTAAAGGAATTACCATGCCGATAGCGGAATACAGCCATCATGAAGGTGCAAGTATTACCGGCGGCTATGTTTATAACGGTAAGGCATTAACAGGCTTTACCGGCAAATATATATTTGCCGACTGGACGGGCCCGATGTTTTACCTGCAAAAAAGCGGTAGCGAGTGGAAGCGCGGAAAGCTGGTAATTACAGGGAACCATCCAAATGATCTGAAAATTACCAGTTTTGGCGAAGATCCATCCGGGGAATTGTACTTGATTACTAATGAAGATACAGGGCCGGGAGCTGTTAAGGGGGCTATTTATAAGATAGTAAAAGATTGACCGTTGGATTTATATTGATTTAGATATTTCGCTGATTTTTTCTAAACAGGTAATAGATCGCAATACCAAAAGCCATCCATTTGCTGTGAGGTGCTGGTGCAGGTATCGGCAGTATTTTTTGGGGACTTGTATTCTTTAAAAACCTTTTTACCGGTTTTATAGGCTATTGGTTTTGAAAATATAGGGCCCTTGAAGGCGAAAGTGTGGAACTCGCCGTTTTCGCCGCAAACGTTGACGTCGGGTGGTAGTGAAGCTATGAAGTCGCGGTTTATTTCCTGTCCTGCCAGGTGGCCTAAATGGGCCTGTGTACAGGCTATTACAGTGCCGAAACCTAAGTGTATAAACTCATCAATTATTTCATGCGTGCCGCGTTTCCATAGCGGGTAAATGCCGGTCATGCCTATTTCTGCCAGGCGAGCATCACGGTAGGCTTTTAGATCTTCCAAAAAAATATCGCCAAAGATGGAATGGGTAATGCCTTCTTCGCGAAATTTGGTTAAGTGAAAGCGCATCGTTTCATCATACTCGGCCATGCCAGGCATTTCGGGCAGGCGAATTTGATATAAGGGGATGCCGATGCTCTCCGCCTGTTTAATAAGTAATTCGGTTCGTACACCGTGCATAGAAATTCTATCGACGGCATCATTAATAGTAGTAACGAGATATTTTATATCAATCTCCGGGTTTTGCAGGCAGTGGTATAAAGCTAAGGAACTATCCTTTCCGCCACTCCAGTTGAATATGCAGGATTTCATTTATTGAGTTGAGTGAATACAACAACATTATTGATTTAATAATTCATCAACCAATTGCGGGATACCAATTGTTGCTTTGGTTTCTATCATGGTTGTGTTGGTCATGTTGGCAACTGGTATTTTGGGGTCTACGATATACTTCGGCGCTTTTCGGGGTAAATAATTTATTAAGCCTGCCGCGGGATATACTGCCAGTGAGGTACCGGTTAGAATAAAAATATCAGCATCATGGCAAAGTTGGGCCGCGGTTTCTATCATCGGGACATCTTCACCAAACCAAACTACATGGGCACGTAAGGGCGAGCCTAATTCGCATACTTCATCCATGCCCAAGTACCAGCCGTCTATCGGGTATGTAAGTTGTGGGTTTATACTTGATTGTGAACGGGTGATAATGCCGTGCAGGTGCAACACATTTGTTGAACCTGCTCTTTCGTGCAGGTCATCAATATTTTGGGTGATGATGGTTACTTTATATTTTTCTTCCAGTTGAGCCAATGCATAATGTGCGGCATTAGGACTGGCCTCTAACACTGCTTTACGGCGCTCGTTATAAAATTCCTGTACCAATTGCGGGTTACGCCGCCAGGCTTGCGGAGTAGCTACATCTTCAATATTGTACCCTTCCCATAATCCATCGCTGTCTCTGAAGGTTTTTAAGCCGCTTTCGGCGCTTATTCCGGCGCCCGTTAGTATAACTACGTGTTTCATTCTTTGATCCATAAAAAAAGCGATGAACCTAACGGCCATCGCTTTTGAATTATTTTTATTGTTTAATTAAACGGCCAGGTTGGTTGTGGTGCGTAATGCAGCATATTTGGTTTTTGCAAACTCAAATCCACCGAACAGGATGGCTCCAAAAATAGCATCGCCTTCAAGCATATTTTTTTCAAATGGTATAGCAGCTACCAATGCATCCCAATAGCCCACTAATGATTTAGGGTAAAGTGACGAAGCGCTGTTTATCCACGGAAGGTCCATTATTAACCAATGTATAGCCACAGGAGCTAATAAAATAACTGCTGCGCTTATAAAATTCAGCTTTTTTATTTGCGAACCCACGAAGATTATTATCGAAAAGCATACACAGTTCCAAAATGTATCGCTGCTCCATAATGACCATTGCGAAGTGTAAGCATGATTTATGATAACATCGCTTACAAAAAAGCTAAGTAATATAACTACGTAGGCTTTCCATTTATCCTGAAAATATACACCACCAAATATGGCAATTGCGCCAACAGGTGTAAAGTTACTCCAAACCTGGTATTTAAATGTTAACAGGCGTATGGCCACTAAGGCAATTATTATCAGTGCCAGTACGAAGTTGCGGGTGTTTACTTTTTGTAATGTCATAATTAAATCTATGCAGTAAAATTACTGATTATCTGTTTAAATAAAAATGTTATTTATTAAGGAAGGCAATCTTGCCCGGGCATATTCCTACAGTAAGCTGGTATTCCTTTTTACCGGTCTTATCAAAAGCATATAAAATACCGTTTGATGTATAGTCAGTTGCATCTGTTATAAAAACCTCGCCTGTTGTCCCGTCTACAGCAACACCAAATGGAGTGGTGATAGTTGTTCCATCAGTAATAAAGTTTGCGCGCAGCAGGGTTTGTGTTTTAGCATTAAACATTGCGATCTTGTTATCCGCTGTCGCGTAATACACATAGTCACCCTGGGCTGCCATAGGTACATTAAATCCTACCGATGCTGCCGGTTTTGATAATACAACGTCAGTATTATCATTAATTACAGTTAAACCGCCGGCAATGGTATTAAAATCACCTAAAGACAATACATACACATGGCCGTAAGCATCTGCTGAGATAGAAACAGGGTCGGCAATAACTGGTATCTTTTTAGTTTCTTTCAGAGTGGTTAGGTCCACCACCGACACTGTAGTATCAGGATTGCCAAAATCAAGACCGCCCGAATTGGCGATATATAATTTTGAACCTACAATTGCCATTTGTTCAGGGTCGCGGCCTACAGTTATGTGTTTGGTTATTGATAATGATGTGGTATCAATAACAGCGACATTTCCATCGTATGATGTTACAAAAGCGTTGTTTTTATAAAAAACAACACTACGGCACTGGTGTATACTGATCTCTTTTATCAGTTTACTGGTTTTTGCATTTACCACGTCGAGCTTATTCGAGTTATTTACCACGATGTACATTTTCGAACCATATATACCTACGTCATTTCCAACGTCACCTAATACGGAATCAGCATTTGCCTTGCTGAAAATATCGGGAGTAAGTTGTTTGGTGGTATAATCATAATAAGTCAATGTGCTGTTATTATTGCCAAAACCGCCCTGATTCAGGATGTATATTCCTGCGCGCTGGGCGGTAGGCGTATCTGATTTCTGGATATGCTTGTCCTTATGGCACGATGCGAGTATCGCTGTAAATGCAAGGGCGATAAAAAAATAATTGAGTTTGATCTGTTTCATGACTGTATATTAAATAGTTATTTGAAATGTTAAACGATAAGATCGGCCAGGCATTGGGTAGCTTTGCACTATCACATAGCTTTTGTTATATAAATTATCCACCCCGAATGATGCAGTAAACGGAAGTTTATGAATTGAATTTTTATACACTAATGATGCTGTACTAACGGAATATGGCGGCAGGTAATCATCGGGTAAATTATTATTATTATAGTATCGTGACGATGATAGCAACTGGTTATAATATAGCCCGATGTGCGATCTGCTGATACCTGCATTAAATGCCACCGTGTTTTTTGGTGTGTAAGGCAGTTGATTTAGATAAGTTGAAGATGCAGGATCAGTTACATTAAGGGCCGATTGATAGGAGTAATTTACCGTTAATGATAATTTATACCCTTGTGCAATATTTGCCTGTGTTTTCAGGCTGGCATCAATACCTTCAATATCAACTTTGCCAATGTTTTGAACAGAGCCCTCGCCTATTGTTGGCTTATATAATATTTTGTTGGTTACATTATTGTAGTAGGCATCGGTAGTAAAGGCCACGTAATCAAATAAACCGGTCAGGCTTTTATCATAGGTTATGCCCAGGTCGAATTGCTTTGTAAACTCGGGTTTAAGATTGGGGTTACCCACCAACTGGTAATACAGATCGTTAAAAGTAGGCTCACGAAATATTGATTTATAAAATCCTCTGAACTGTAACCCAGGATATTTAACCGGCAACCAGGTCGCCATTATAGTTGGCGAAAAAATATCCCGGCCGGCAGCGGCCTGTCCTTGTTTAGAAGCTTCACTAACATTGGTATTTAAAACATTGCCCTGGAATTGAAATTGCCCGACCTTTAAACTGGAAGCAATGACATTTAATAAGGTATATCTTGTCGGCCCCGGAAAGGTTGGATCTGGATAATTAAATAGTATACCAAGATTATTTATGGCGATATCAGCAGCGTAGGATACTTCCCAATTCGGTATGATATGATAAGATAAAGCTGCCGACTGATAAAACTCGCGTTGCGTAAATTGCTGATCGAGCCTTCCTTCGCTGTTAGCGAATTGCGGGTCAAGGTAACGAAAGTAGTCCTGTGATAATTTTGTATTGATAAGTAAATGCAGGCTGCTTTTCCACAAACGCTCATATCCTGACTGTAAAAACAGGTCGCGATTCCATTGGTGCTGGCCGAATGGCGGTGGCGTATACAATATTACAGGGCCGGGCAAGCCTTGGTTTGAGTTATAGAAACTCATATGCAGGTTGAATTTGTTGCTGTCGCTTTTTGCCCAGTACAAAGCGCCATCGGCCTGTTGCACAACAACATTTGAGCCGAGCCTGGTTTGTTGCGAGGATGAGTTCCCGTTATTGATCAGGTACTTATAATCGCCATCGGCATTTTCAGTATAGCTGTTTATCACGTACGACCAATTGTTGCTTAAACGCTGCTGCCATTGCAGGTACGGATTAATAAGGCCGAAACTGCCTGCGTTAACACCGGCCGTTATTTGATAAGGCTTGTCGGCTGTAAGCCTGGGTTTTACAGTTACGATGGAAAGCACGCTGGCCGATGCAAATGAGCGGGCGGGCATGCATATAGCTGCAGGCTGGCCGTTATATAACGTAATTTCCTGTACATTGGTAAGGTTAAATTTGCTTAGATCTATCTGCCCGTTTGCTATATCGCTTATTTCAACATTATCATATAAAACAGCTGTGTGATTAGCCCCTAAACCGCGGACAGATACGGTTTTAAGGCCCCCTATTCCACCATAATCCTTTACGATAACACCAGCAAAATCACGGATGGCATCGGCAACGTTTTGGGCATTATAATGGCTGAATTCATTAGCTGAAATACTTTGCGACGGTGTAATAGCCTGTAATTTTGGGACTGTTGATGAAGATATCGTTACCTGGTTCAATCTTCGGGCAGTGTCTTTTTTAACAGTATCTTTTTGGGCGAATAATTGAGCGGGCACCATTAAACCCAAAATAAAAACAGGCACAGCATATTTAGGCGAAAGCCGTAAACATTTATAAAAGCGCCGTACAGTTTTTTCCATTTTCCGGGTGAATTAAACCAAAGCCTGCAGAAAGAAAAGTTGAAATGAAAACACACTTTTTTGAAGAGTATTCACATCCAAGCTTCAATCCCCGAAAGCATGAATAACAATATGGCTTTGGCAGGTCTTCTGACTTGCTCCCCTTTTGCCCTGTCTTCCCGTTTGCCGGTTGGCGAACAGTGACCAATTGAATGGACGATGGTTATGGAGCTTACAGCTGCGGGACAGTTATGGATTTACACCATATTCCCTTTTAATTCCATCGGGCAAGCCCGGTAGGAAACCTAAAGCGCTGTAAAAGTACCACAAGTATTTATAACGGCAAAATAAGCCGGTGTTTATTTTGCGTGAAACATCCGTTTATTTATCACGTTTAAATTATATCAATAAAATTATTAATACTTAATTTTGAATAACCAATTACCGCATTATGACTGCAAGAACATTAAAGCTTCACCCACCCAAACACCATGAGCCGGAAGATCATGAAGAGGAATTAAACTTAAGCTGGCCCGAACGCTATACTTCAATTATAGGCGGCGCTATGTTAAGCTATTCTGGTTTGAAAAATATATTCAATAGCCCGGTTAGCAGTATTATTAAGCTTGGTGCAGGTGGATATTTGTTAAATCGCGGCTTAACCGGGCATTGTGAATTATACTCCCGGCTTGATGAATATACATCAGACCCGGTTAATATTAATATACGTTCATCATTTGTGATACATAAGCCCCGGCATGAAGTATATGCCTTTTGGCGCCGACTGGATAACCTGCCCCTATTTATGACACATTTAAAAAGCGTGGAAATGCTGACCGATGACCGTTCACGCTGGACGCTGAAACTGCCAACCGGTTTAACCAATTTAACCTGGGACGCTGAGATAGTGAAAGATAAGCCTAATGAAATGATCGGCTGGAGTTCATTGCCCGGCTCGATACTTGAAAATGCAGGAAAGGTCCGTTTCCGTGATGGGATAACCGGTGATGGCACCAGGGTTGATGTGGTAATTACCTATCAGCCGCCTGCAGGAACACTTGGTGCACGCGTGGCAAGGGTATTTAACCCTATGTTTAAAAAAATAGTTGAGAAGGACGTGCAGAACTTTAAGCACTATATGGATATTGATTACGCTACCGAAGAGTTAAATTACTTGTAGTTAAGGGATTACTGCTATGTGTTTAAAATATTAGATAGCACCCTTTATGTCAACCGATAACGGTCCTTATTCAAACCCTGAAAATTTTAAGTTTGTGGGATTATTTTATCACAATGATAATGATGAACGCACATTTATAAAAATACCGGGAACGGCTAACAGGTATAGATTAAACTAAGCCAAATGGCAAACGTACTTGATCCTTAGAAGAACGGATAAAGAATTATGTAAAATATCAGGAATCAGAGGAACGAAAAGAGGACGGCACAACAGAATTTACAACTGTTCTAATGAATATCCCTTTCACTGGTCAGGTTAGGTTAAAGCCCCCACCTGAAGGTGGGGGGTATTACTAGTTACCAGCAGGTGGCGGAGGCGGAGCCTGTTGGCTGTTGCCTTGGCCGTGCATATCATGATCATGGTCCATGTCCATACCTTTTACATCATCAGGGTGAGGGCTGCCGTGGTGACAGGTGATACATTTAATATCGCCAACTACCATCCCTAACGAGTCCTTTTTACCTTCGAAATATTTATTATTTATTTTGGCCGCCATTTTATACATGCTACGCGCCATGTTTTTTTCGGGTTTTGCATCACTGGCAAAGTCCATTTTACCATCATCGCCTTTGGCGTGGCAAAAATTACAGTGTACACCCAAAGCTGTTGCCCAATCGTGCATTACGCCGCCGAGTTGTTTATGTGTTAAGTTTTTTGGCAGGACCTTAAGGTTTTTAAAGCCCTGATCGTCATCGGCCCGCATTGACGTTAACGCAGAAAAGGTGACTGCTGCCACAAGGCAGGTCACGGTTATAACTTTTTTGTTGATAAGCATGTTTTCAAGTTTGAACACTAATATATGAACAAATATGTATGCAAATCAATTACAAATAATAAATAATATGAAAATGTTACGAACAGGCTATTGTTAAATAGTTTTTAATTCCTTGTTCCTTCTGAAAATAGAAAGCAAGAAGCCAATAACCATTATTACTGTACCCGACCACAGGAAATTGATATACGGAAACTCAATAGCACGCATTACAATGTATGGGCGCTTGCTTTCGGGCTGATCGTATAACAAAATTTCGATCTTATTATTTTCAGGCATTATTTTCGAAAAACGGAACTTTAGGCCGGCATCATCAACTTTGCGGTCAAAATTAAATACGTTGCCATTCTTCCTGTTGATCATAAAAATAGGTTCAGTCTCGTAGGTTATACCATGTGATACGACTTTTAGCATAGCCCCAACAGCCACAATAGTTGAATCTAACGGGATATTTTGTATATGCGCTTCCTTATTAAGCCTTTCTAAAACCACATAGCCATCGCGGTAAGGTATGGTATCCCCTACGCTTATATCGTGTGTTACCGGTGCGTTGTAATTCGCATCGTCGTTGGCATCTTCCTCGTGGCCTGCAGGCATACCGGCTTGCATTACGTTAAGCGGCGCCATGCTGATATGGGTATACAGATCGTGGAATATATAGTGCTTGGTATCAGGTGATGACACCAGGCCCATTTTGTTATTATACTGAGAATTTGGCTTTAGAATAAATTCTTCTTTCAAATTGCCTTTGGTATCATATTTTTTATATTCAACCTTAAAATAATGGTTTGGTGCTGCAACAGAATCGCCGACATAGGTTACAGTATAATCGCCCATTTTGTAAGGCTCGTGCTTATACAGCATAATATTTTCGCGCGAATTATTGCCCTTATCAAAATCGGCGCCATAGTCCAACCCTGAAGTATTTTGCGAAATAACTTTACTGGTACCTGCAGCTATTAAAGCGCCAACCATTATTAACCCAAAACCAATATGCGCTACTGCCGAACCGGCCAGTTTTATTTTGCCTTTAAATACATCGGCCAGGACTTTTCCGTTAACCAAAAGTGAATATATAGCCCCAAGCATTACCAGCATAAATACAATATGCAATTTATATACACCGGTAACATATACAATTACGGCTGTTATTAATGCCGCGCTGAAAACGTAAACCCCGGTAGTTATAAAGAACCGCGTGGTATCGGTTTTTTTATACTTCATAAATTGGGTAACACCGGTAAGCAGCGTAACCACAACCGCGAAGCCTGCCTGGAAAACATTGTACAAAGTAACCGGGTTTGACGGCGGCGCAATGTGCGTTTTAAACATAGCATTCCAAACAGGGATAGATGTTACTACCACAAGTTGAAGGCATGATAAAGCCAAAAACACTGCACCCACAAACATCCAAAACTCGCGAGAATAAGTTTCTTCTTCCTTTTTGCTGATAGGCATTTCCTTAAACCGCACTACTAATAATACAATAGCTATGGCAGCAAAAATGGCAACATCTATCACTAAATGCCAGAACATGCCCAGATCGGTAAAGGCGTGTACCGAGGTGTCGCCCAAAATACCGCTGCGGGTAAGGAACGAGGCATATAAAACCAGCACAAAGCTTATCAGCGTTAAAAATGTAGCAGTGAAGTAGGAATGACCGGTGTTTTTATAAACGATCATAACGTGAACAGCGCCTATCAACGTAAGCCATGGGATAAGCGCGGCGTTTTCCACCGGGTCCCAGGCCCAAAAACCACCAAAGTTTAATGATTCATAGGCCCAAAGCGACCCCATGATAACACCTGTACCTAATATCATTACGGCAAATAATGCATATGATATACAAGGTTGGATCCATTCTTTATACCGTTTTTGCCATAAACCGGCAACTGCGTAAGCAAATGGCACTACCATTGAGGCGAAGCCTAAAAACAAAGTTGGCGGGTGGATAACCATCCAATAATTTTGCAATAAAGGGTTAAGGCCATTGCCATCCTGCACAAATGTCAGGTAATTAGGTTGGCTGAATATAGGTGCGCCTGTCATGGCTACACGCAAAAGGATAAACGGCGAACTGCCTATACGCTGGCCCAATATCTCGACCCCTAAAAGCATTGAAGCAATTAAAGCCTGCGACAAGGCGATAACCGTAAGCACAGGTTTCTCCCATGATTTAGCTCGCCAAATTAGTATGTTACCTAAAACAGCCTGCCAAAAGCCCCAAAGCCAAAAGCTGCCCTCCTGCCCTTCCCAAAAACTGGAAATAATATAATATACAGGCAACTGCCGCGATGAATGCTCCCAGGCGTAGTGGTATTCAAAAAGATGACTATAGATGATATAGAAAAGGCATGAACCGATACCTATAACTGAAGCAGTGTTAAGAAAATAGCCTATACGGCCCATCCAAAGCCACTTTTTATTGAGCTTATCGTGATCAGTAGTGGCAAAGTAATAGCTTATTGCTGAAAAAAGCGCGGAGCCGAATGCGAGTATGATAAAGAATTGGCCTAATTGCCCCGGTAAAAGGTGTTCGCCCTGATAAGCTGTATTCATTTAATTTTTATATGGACGATTTTTTAGCATCGGCGGTTACGTCAATTTTATCGTTTGTGTATTTCGAGGGGCATTTCATTAATATGGTAGATGCATGGAAGTCGCCATTTTTGGTCATTTTGCCCACCAGCACAATTTTATCCGACTTATCGAAGTCCTCGGGTTTGGTGCTGTTGTAAACTACTTTACATTCGTTTCCTACTGTATCGCGCAGATAAAAAGAAAAATAGTTGGCATCCTTAGTGGCATCATATACCATCTCCTTTTGTTTATCAACATGACCTATGATATGCAATTCGCCACTATTGGCCTGCGCATCCTTAAAAGTGCCGTAGCTGCTTGATGAACCATAAGTACATATGATTATGGCTATGGCAATGGCGATAGTTACTATACCAAATATTGCGGATTTCTTCATTAAAAATTTATCTCCTGTAAATTCGTTTGCAAAAATACGAAACGCAAAGTTAATAATGTTTATTACAACACATTAATGTTATTTAGAATCATTCTTTGGAATTTCGAATGTTCAATTTCGAATTTACAGAAAAAACTAAAAGATTTGTCATGCGAGGTACGAAGCAATCGCGAATTATACATGACCACTTTTCTTCGTGCGATTGCTTCGTACCTCGCAATGACAAAAAGATAAAAAAGCCGGAAGTTTCCCACCGGCTTCAAAAATATATAATTCGAAATTGAATATTCGAAATCCGAAATTAAATCATGGCCAAACGCCTAAGTTTTGGTATGATACGGCTATCTTATTGATAGCGCCTACAAATGCGGCAGTACGCAGGGTATCGATACCAGGTGTATTTACAAAGGTTTCCCTTATCTCGTGGTACGAACGGATCATGGTATCTTCCAAGCCTGAGTTTACCAGTTCCAGTTCAGAAGCGCCTTTGATAATGCTTGCCCTTTGAACGCTGGTTAATGAAACGCCTGTTATTCCCTCGACCATATTTACCAGGTTAAGGTTGGAGTTTTCTTCAAAACGCCTGTTCATGCGGCCAAATGCTACGTGCGACAGGTTCTTTAACCATTCAAAGTATGATACGGTTACACCACCGGCGTTAGCATACATATCGGGGATAATGATACCGCCATTTTTATAGAAAATGGCTTCAGCGCCTGGTGTGGTTGGGCCGTTGGCGCCTTCGGCGATAATTTTGGCGTGTATGTTTTTAACATTATCAACCGTTATCTGGTTCTCTAAAGCGGCAGGCACCAAGATATCGCATGGTTGCTCTAAACCTTCCATCGGATTTTTGAACTCTTTCTTTGATCCGGCGTAGCCTAAAATAGTACCGGTTGATTTGCGGTGCTGGAATACAGCCTCAACATCAAGCCCGTCTTCATTATAAATGGCACCATCATATTCGCAGAGACCAACTATGATAGCACCAAATTCTGATAAGAACTTAGCCGAGTGGTAACCCACATTACCCAAGCCCTGTACAATTACTTTTTTGCCCGATATACCCGTGGTAAGGCCAAGTTTTTGCATGTCTCCGCCTACGCTAACACATTCGCGTATGGCGATGGCGACACCACGGCCGGTAGCCTCGCGGCGGCCTGCTATGCCCTGTAAAGCAATAGGCTTGCCTGTTACCGCGCCCATCGCGTCAAGCTGACCGGGATTCATAGTGGCATAGGTATCGGCTATCCAGCTCATTTCACGTTCGCCTGAACCATAATCCGGGGCAGGTACATCGATACTTGGGCCGATGAAGTTTTTCTTTATCAACTCAACGGTATAGCGGCGGGTAATATTTTCCAGCTCGCCAACGGTGTAGTTTTTTGGGTTGATCTTTATACCACCTTTCGCGCCACCGAAGGGTACATTTACAATGGCGCATTTGTAAGTCATTAGTGCAGCAAGGGCCATTACTTCGTCCTCATTCACCATTTCGCTGTAGCGGATACCGCCTTTTGTTGGCGACTGGTGTTGAGAGTGCTCTACACGCCAGGCATCAATAACTTCAAAGCCATTGCCTTTGCGAATTGGGAAACGGAAACGGAAAACGCTGTTGCATGATTTGATCTGGTCGAGCAAACCAGCATCGTGTTTTGTAAAGGTTGCTGCGTGATCGAAGAACTTACATACATCACTGAAGAAGTGGTCTGTTCCCACGGCAGCATTAATATTGGTAGCCATAATTTTGGGTATATAATTATTATATTGTTAAAAAACTGCGCAAAGTTGGTACATTTTTTATCAATATTGCAAATTTAAAACAGATAGAATTGCTCATAGTTGTTAACAACCCGCTTAAATCTGTGTTTAAACAATTTAAACCTATTTTTTAGACTATTTTTCTTTTTCGATTTTTTTCAGCCGCCTGTCAATAGTGAACAAATAAATGGCAATACCGGTAAAAATGATGGCCATAACTGTTACAACAACATATATTTTACCATTGCTTTTTAAAGCATCATCCATCTGAACCGATGCATCCTGTGCAAAAACAGCGGTGCAGCTTAAAAGCAAAAGCAGTAAAAAAGTAAGTTTTTTCATATCAGTTTATAGCGTTCTTTTTGTTTTCAATTAAACGTATACGGTAACGTATGGTTGCTATCCACAAGGCAATAAAACTCCAGCCAAGCATAGCGGGGTAAAAGGCTATTTTCATGCCGTTATCCAAGTCGTATTTGCCAAAAGCAGGGTTACCGCCGCTGCCGGGATGCAGCGAGTCGGTCATGCGGGGTAATACGAATATCAACACTATCATTATCGGGAAAGCGAAAATGTTATATATGGCCGATATTTTAGCGCGTTTTTGTTCTTCATCTATCGAATTGCGCAGAATGAGATAAGCACAATACAACAAAAACGCAATGGCAGCGCTGTCTTGCTTTGGGTCGCCACTCCAGAACTGGCCCCAGGTGTATTTGGCCCATAACATCCCTGTTAACAGCCCTAAAGAAAAAAACAGCAAACCAACGTTAACACATTCAACAGCGGCAAGGTCATCTTCCTCATTGCCGTGGCGTAAATATTTTATGCTGAAGTACACCGAAACCACAAATACGGTAAGCATCCCCATCCACATAGGTACGTGGAAGTAAAGGTTGCGTATGGTTTCATGCAGTATTGGCAGTGTTGGTACGGGAAATAATAAGCCGGTAAAAATAGTGGAAAACACCAATAAAACGGCAACGACCTTCCACCATGTTTGATAAATAAACTTCATAGTATTATATGCCGACAAATGTAAATCATTTTTTGATTTATGTGGCAGAAAGGGCTATTTATTCAAAACTTCTCGGGTGCAAGATCGGGCGGGGCATCTTCTGGTGAGTAATCAAAAGGGAGCATATGAGAAAGTGATATTTCTTTTGCCCATGTCCCTTCATAACGCGGAATGCTATCACCAAAAACAACTCCGTTTGTATCGAAAAAATAAGGTTTATGTATAGTAACTATGGTAGTTTCGTAATTTGGCATGTCTAAAGGCCTGTAAAAGTCTTTAAAATCTGTTTCCTCACGTTTTTTAGTATAAATCACATATAAATAATCCGTAAAGTCGACAGCATATATTTCCGGCTTATCAGTTTTATACAATATGGCGTTGATAGGCATAGGATTTCTGTCCAGGTGTTCTCTGAAATATTTTGACATGTTTTGTTCACTTATCCAGTAATTTAAAGAATCGCGATGCCTGCCATCGTTAAAAAATTTCAACTTTTTTTGTATTTCATTTTCTTGAGCTCGATTTGGATTTAGCAAGCGTGTTAATTTCATTATCTGAAAGCCCTCAGAATCGAGTTTGTTAGCATATAACGATCGGTAAAAATGCATTGCCGAACCATAATAAGCCTGCTCTCGTTTTATGCGCCATTCTTCCTTTTGTTTTTTACTGCCTGGTAATTGTTCAAAAAGTGGGGTTCCACCATAAAAAATATCGTCAGTAAGCCTACTGCTGGTAAACTCATTTATTAAAAATTTAACCTTGTAACCCAGCGCCAAATTATCAACCACTAAAAAGGTGTTGGTGTAAGCCTCGAGCATTTGCTGCGATTTGTGGTATTCGAGGTTTACTTCATGCGGGTTTTCAACAAAGCAAGATTTTGCGTTTTCGTCGGTACCAATGAAATCTCTTACAAACTGTTCGTAGTTCTTTTTCCAGTTGGCAGGGGTTGTAATAATTACATCGCGCAACTCGATAGTTTTGGGGCCTAACTGGATATCGAGCTTTATTGGCTCGCTGCCCACCAGTACGTTTTTTGTATAACTTTCGTAACCTATTATGCTTACCACCAATGTATATTGGCCGGGCTTTAAATGAGCCAAAGTGTAAGTACCATCTTCAGCCGAAGCAGTACCGGCGGTTGTATTACTTAAAAATACATTAGCCTGCCCTATCGGTGCTTTTGTATCAGTACGGGTTATTTTGCCGGTTATAATGCCGTTTTGTGCCAGCGTAACAAAGGGGAATAGTAAACACAGGAGTAACCAAAAAGCGCGCATTAAATAAAAATACTACAATATTATTTGAAGATGCTAATAAAAGGAATAGAAATGAATTATTTATGAAATGTTGAGAGTCAAGAATCAAGAGCCAAGATGCAAGACAAAAGCATCTAATGTACTCTCTTGGTTGTTGGCTCTTGATTCTTGATTCTTGACTCTTGACTCTTGCTTCTACAAAGATTGCAGAAATTTCAACACCACTGCCCTGTCGGTTGATGAGAGGTTGCTGAAATTGTTTTTTGATTTTTCAGCTTCGCCGCCGTGCCACATAATGGCTTCGGTAATTGTGCGTGCGCGGCCATCGTGCAAAAAGTACCCGGGATTGTTTACTATGCTATATAAACCTAAACCCCATAACGGTGCTGTGCGCCACTCGCTGCCGCTTGCCTGGTAATCGGGGCGGTTATCGGCAAGGCCGGGGCCCATATCGTGCAGCAGCATATCGGTGTACGGATGTATAACCTGGTTCGATAAATATGGCCTTGTAACATCAACACCGGTAGTGAAGGTTTGCCTGTGGCAGGTTGCGCATTTCATGGATATGAATAGTGCCTCTCCCCTTTTTATAGTTGCGTCGGTTGTGTTCCTGCGGGCGGGAACGCATAAGGTTTGCGCGTAAAATTTAAGTGCATTTAACAGGCTATCGGGTAATTCAGGGTCATCATGCAATCCGTCATACTGTGATTGCCCGTAACTGCTTTCAACCGGTACCGCACTGGTAGTTACACCCATATCCTGGTTAAGTGCCATTGCCACTTGCGTGAGGATTGCCGATGTATTTGCTTTCCAGCCGAACCTGCCTAATTGCTTTTTTTGTGTAATAGGGTCCCATACATAATTGGGGTGGCCCTTTATGCCATCGCCGTTTGCATCGTTCGGGTCCGCGCCGGCAACTATTTCGCTTTCGGGGATGGCTTCCAGTAAGCCAAGGCCTATCATCGGCGGTGCTAAGCGCGGCGATAATAAATAGCCGGCAGGCATATCGGTATATAAATTACTTAACGTATAGGTGGGTGTGCGCAACTCATATTGTTCGCCATCGGCAAAGGCTAAAATTTGGTTAACATAGCTAATGTTCACTTTACATTCGGGAAGTTTTCCAAATACGGCTTTGTCCTGTAACTGCAAGCCATATCCCGGTACAGGCACAGGGCCGCCATGTTCGTCCTGACCCGGCAAGCTTATGCGCATGAGTAACGATGATTGCGAATCGCCGGCGGTGGGTAAACCGATACCATCGTTATGATGGCAATTGGTACAAGCTGTGTTATTAAAAATTGGCCCCAAACCGCTATGGATAATTGCGGGCGCTGTTACAAATGATTGGTTAAAGGTAAGATCGCCCAGGATATGCATATGCGTGTCATAGCCAGTTAATGCTGGGAACATACTACCGAAAGCCTGAGAAGTGGCGTCGAAAACTGTTTCGTCGCCACCGGAAAGCCGGTCATCATACTGATCATTCGGAAATACGGCAGATTTCTGGCATTTAACCAGCACTAACACTAAAACAGCTAACAGCCCTATTATTTTTAATTTCTTCACTTTACAATTAGTCCTTAATATTTGTTACTACAAAATCGTGCAGGCCGCTATCAAGCGAAGCTTTCAGGATATTTATGGCTGCCTGTACTTTTGTTATGGTGCTGCGTTGTGTGTATATGGCCTTCTCAAAGCTAATATTCAACGAAGCAAAGGCATTGAATGAAGCTACGGCCGCGTCCATTTGCGATAACAGCGTGTTATTTAATGAAGTGTTTTTTGAAGCCACTAATTCGCTCAGGCAGTGGTTGCCGCCAACACCGATATAGCTGCTGAGATAGGCATTTTTTATACCGGCGATATTATGGGTAAAATCAGCAATTGAATTATGCGAGAACGAAGATTCGGATAATGTTGAATCTTTAGCTGCAAATGGTGTTTCCATTTTCTCGTTGGCAACTTCGTTACAAATATCGGCCATTGAACCCACCAGCGCTAAAAACACAGCCTGCCTTGAGGTATAGGTAGAGCCACCCTTTCCCGCGTTTATCACCTGCGCGGTGAAATTCCCCTGGCTTGGGTCCCAACTGTTGCGCAGATCAGTAGTAGTGTTATAAAGACTTTGTGCTAACGAAACCAGGTAAATTTTTTGGCGTGGGGTAATATCGGCTGCTTTGCGTGTGCTGCCTACACCAAAAATAATGTATTCGATGGCATGAAAACCTTTTAAGGTAGTTTGTAGCGGTGTAATATCATTCACGGTTAACGGGTTTGGGCTCGCCAATAGCGAGTCAAGGTCAGTTTTATTCACCGGCCAATCGTCCATATCAGGGTCATAGCTATTGTCTTCAACAGGGCCGAATAAGAAGCCTTCACATGATTCCCATGCGGCGCGGGTATTTTTCCAGGCCAATTTCGTAGCGGCTAAATTCTGTTCAGTACTGCTGCTAACAAAAGCCGCAACAGCATCATTCATAATGCTTGCTTTTGCCTGTATATCCTGGTAATTAGGGTTAGCCAGGTTGTTTGAGAAATCTGTTAATACCTGGCCCTCCAATGTAACCTGGTCTGTATTATTGTTCGCAGGGGCTTTAGAACATCCGACAAAACCAACAGCACCTATAAATAAGGCAGAATAGAATAACTTTTTCATTTTAACTTAAATGTATAATGATTTGATTTGAAATGACTTGTGTGGGATATTTTTTAAGATCGCGTTCGGCCGGGCCATGGGTTACATGGCCTTCGGTATCAAACTGGCTGCCATGTAAATTGCAGGTAAAACCATTGTTGCCTGCAGGTGTTAGCTGGTTATCGGCATGTGTGCAGCGCAGCAGTAGGGCTGTATAGCTGCCATCATTCTCTTTTCTAAGGCCGATATTATAATACATGCCCTGCGGTTGTATCAGTTGAAAATTGCTTTGCGCAAACAGACTGGTGGGTACAGTTACCTGTTTATTAGCCACCGCAGTTTTATAAACTGGCAACGTAGCACACGACGACAATGAACCTAACACCATGCCTGCGCTAACTGCCAGGCATACGGTACATGATTGCTTTACAAATTTTCTCCTGTCCATAATTTTAAAATGAATAGCCTATACCTAAGTCAAAAAGATTATTATTAACCTGGTACGGCAGTGCAGCCGGGTTGGGGTTAACTATAAGGGCCGCACTCTGTTTGCCGGTTGTAATAAAGCGCATATCGGCTTTAATAATTACGTTTTTTATCGGCAGATAGCTAAAACCGGCCACAATATGGTTCTGATCGAGCGTACCATCATAAATACCATTTGACGGTACCTGGTAATTCATATCGAACCTTTCATCGCGCGCAAATACAATAAACTGCTGTGCATGCGAACGATTGCTCAGATATAACAGATCATAGGCTAACTCCAAATAAGCGCCGTATTCTGTTTTCGGTGTATTGTTCGCGAAAGCACGGTTAATGGATGATGCATCGGGTATGGAAACGATAGTGGCTAATGCCCTTGCCGAGAAGCCGCCTTTGGCATATTGTATATCGCCTTCGCCCAAAGCTACCGGGGTACCGAATATACCTGAATTTAAACCAAGGCTATCGGCCCTGCGTTTGCTCTCGCCTACTGTGCCACCATAGTAGCCTGATAGTTGTGCTTTGAAATTACCCTGGTAGTATTGTAATGATGCGCTTACGGCCAGGTTGTTGGCGCTGGCATTTTTTCCTTCGAATTTTCCATCTTCTAAACCTGTGCCATGTACAAAACCGCCGCCGTTTAAACCATTCATTAATGTAACTGAATAATTCAACGGTAAGCCATTGAAACTACCGAACAAGCCAACGCCTAATTCGCGCCAGGTAGTTGGGATAATGAATGTTTCGACGTAGTTACGCTCATTACCATTAAAGGTTGTTGGCAGGTGGTTTTCATTTAATATACCTATACGAGGTATAATTAAACCTGCTACCAAATAGCTGTTAGGGTTAAGATTGAATTTTAAATAAGCCTGTTCAACCGATACTTCACCGCCGCTTTCGCCGCCGGTTACTTTGGTGTCTTCTACTTCAAGCTCTGATAAGAATGATATTTTATCATTGAACTTGTGGCCGGCGAAAAGTACAAAACGCTGAAGATCGATATTAGAAGTCCCCAGGTTGTTATTGCGTTGGTAGAAAGCATTACCATAACCACCAATAGTAGTTGTACTTGATGAAAGGCTGTTCTTGTTAAGTGAATCTTCGGAAGTTTGCTGTGCAAATAATTTTCCTGAAATGAATAAGAATGAAAGTAATAGAGTAAAAGTTTTGGCTTGCATCGTTTTTTTTTATGTCGACGCAAAATAAAGGCTTATTTAGACTTAATCCAAATAAATTAACAAAAAGTTTAGATTAGTTCTAAATAGTATTATAAAACATTGTTAATTAGTTGATTAATCTCGCCATAGATATGGGAATAATAATAACGAAGTAGCGATTACAATAACATTTATTGCACAAAGCACCCCTATGTTGCCATAATTAAGGCTACGGTCTATCCCATCCATGGCGCTTTTACTAATTCGGATAAGCAGCAAAATCACGGGGATAATAACGGGAAAACTGAGTATAGCCATTAAGGTACCATTATTGCCCGCTTTGGAAGCGATGGCCGAGATCATGGTAAAAACGGTGGAAAAACTTATACTGCCAAGCAGAACTGAGAGGAAATAAAATAAAGGATCGCCAATAGTATTGGGGAAGAATAACAGGTACACAATTAGTGCCAGCAAGCTAAGCAGCGACATTAAGAGTATATTATACAGGGTTTTGGAAAGGATAATGGCCTGCGGACTGGCAATAGAGTAATAGTACAATAGCCTGCCCTTACTTTCCTGTATAAAACTTTTAGCAATGGCGTTTACCGAGGCAAAGAGGATGATGATCCAAAAAAGGACGTTCCATACCACTTTGTAACCAACACTGCCGATAAAGCCGGGAGTGATCTCGAATGAAATATAGCAAACAAAAACGGTGGATACCACATACAGCAATACTCCATTGAAAGCGTATTTGGAGCGCCATTCCAATTTTACCTCCTTTTTAAAGAGGTTCCACGTTTGATCGAGCAGTTGCATCTGGGCAAAGGTAATCATTGACCGCTGATTATTTTGATTAAACTGATGGCGCTGATGGGGGTAATTGTTAATTTTACCAAATGCCAACTGCTTACTATCAATCGCCCCTGGGCGTTACTCGAATAATAGCCGAGAATGGCTTTATAACTTCTATATCCATTCGTGATGAAGAAATTGAGGTGTTGCCTACCGATGATCCTGTTTTGCAATTGACCATAAAACAGCTGGAGGAATATTTCGCCGGTGAGAGAAAAGAATTTGACCTGCCTATAAAACAGGTAGGCAGTGATTTTCAGCAGGCAGTGTGGCAGCAATTGTTAACCATCCCCTATGGTAAAACAATTAGCTACGGGCAACAATCAAAATTGATGAACAACCCGCTGGGTATCCGTGCCATAGCGGCAGCAAATGGTAAAAATAATTTGTGGGTAGTAGTGCCTTGTCACCGGGTTATTGGTTCGGATGGTAATTTGACGGGGTATGCCGGTGGCTTATGGCGCAAGAAATGGTTGCTGGCACATGAAGCTAAGATTATGGGTGTTGGGCAAACTACGCTAGCTTTATGAGGCTTTCTTTTACGTCATTGCGAGGTACAAAGCAATCGCACGGAGGCAATTAACCTACATGCAAAGTTCGCGATTGCTTCGTGCCTCGCAATGACAATTTGATAAATTATTCTACCTTAAAATTACTGGCTTTTTTACTTACTAAGGTTCCTGCAACTGCCAATATCCCGCCTAAAAATAGTACATAAATACCCCATTTGAATTTAATCTTATCCATTAGGAACTTATCGACAGAATGGAATATGGAGTGCCCGGTATCTATCTTTACCCCTTTGCTGCTGATGTTTATAAAGCCGAACGAGGTGTACAATTTTAACCAGGTTAGCAAATAAAATAGCACTACCAATCCTAACGATAAGTAGGCCATTAATTTTATTAGTTTTTGCTGGTTTAGTACCGTACCTAATATGCCGACTACGGCAACCAACAGCATTACAATACCATAAGGCATGTTACCATCATACACATTCCAGTTAGTGATGTAAAACAGGCGTAAAATAGGGCTAAAGGTTGCCATAATGATGATGACAAACCCGACAAATGAAATAAGTGACGGCAGGCGCATTGTTATTTATTGGGTGATAATTCCATTTTGTCGGCAAAGTGGGCACAGTAATCGCGCAGGTCCTCCACTATATTCTTCTCGCCGGTGGCGCGTAAAAAGCTGTCGCCCATGGTTTGCAGGGTTTCATAAAAAAAGCGTTTCATATCATCAACGGGCATATCCTTTGTCCAAAGGTCGATACGCAAAGTGTTTTTGTAGCCGGGGTCCCACAGGGCCAGCATCATTGATTTTACCGGCAATGCTTCTTTGTTGGTTGAATCTGTCGATTCCCACAATATGTTTTCGGGTACGTTTTTATCGTCAAGCTCAATAGTTAATTTAATTTCGGCGGTCTTCATTTATCTAACAAGTAAAAATATAATAATGGTCAAAGTTATAAAGCTTAGCTCTACAATCCATATTTTTCTGGTTTCGGGAAAAAAATTACGGAGCATCAGGTCTAAAAATGACACAACAAAGGCAAACAGCAGGAAAATCCAGCCTATGGTGCCGCCCAAATGCTGCACTTGCATACCGACTGTGGATGCGCCATATATCCACACATAAACTGCGAGAAATAAAAAAAAAGCGCTAAAAAAGTTTAAGGGTGTAAGCCTGAATTTCATCTATAAAATATCAATGTTTTTTCCTGAATTTTTTTGGGGATGATGCCCTCCCCTGTTTTGAGTTTGGATTAGCTTTCTCCCGTGCGGCCTTGAACTTCAGCTTTTGGTTTAGGGTTTTCTTTTCGTGGAAAGCCCCTTTGAACTCAGGATCATCGCGGCGTTTTTGCATGTCAATTTCTTTAGCCTGCTCCTGCCGTTCCTCATAGTTTGTCGCTTCAATAAACACACCTTCAGGAATATCAACCACAGGGATGCTTTGCCTGATGAGCTTTTCTATCTTCCGCACATAATATTCTTCGGATGGCGCGCAAAAGGTAATGGCTTCGCCGGATTGGAATGCCCTGCCCGTACGACCAATACGATGCACATAATCTTCAATTACCACAGGTACATCAAAATTTATCACATGGCTTACATCACTTACATCAATACCGCGCGAGGCCACATCGGTAGCCACCAGTATCTTCACCTCGTCGTTTTTAAATGAGTTGATGCTGTTGATACGGGTGTTCTGCCCCTTGTTAGCATGGAGAACTTTAACCTGTGCATCGCCGAACTTCCGCAGTAAAAATTTGTAAACATCCTCGGCAACAGCCCGGGTTTTACAGAATACGATAAGCTTTTTTATGTCATCCGGCTCATCGAGCAGGTTTTTAAGCAGGTTTATTTTGGTTTTTATATTGGGCACATGGTACAACCGCTGGTTAACCGTTTGCGCGGGTGTGGCTTGTGGGGTGACTTCGATTACAGTAGGAAATTCTAAAAAGTTATTTGATAACTCGTGTATCTTATCAGACATTGTTGCCGAGAAAAGCAGGTTTTGGCGCTTAACGGGCACTACTTCCAAAATGCGGTTTATTTGGGGCATAAAGCCCATATCCATCATTTTGTCGGCTTCATCTAAAACTAATACCTGCAGGCCCTTAGTAATAATGTGCCCCGCAAGGTAAATATCCATAAAGCGGCCCGGGGTTGCCACAATAATGTCAACACCTTTATTTATGTTCTCTATTTGCGTTTTTGGGCCGAGACCGCCGTATAATGATACTACGCGCAGATCGGTATAAATAGCAAAAGTCTTTACGTTTTCCTCTATCTGTATAGCCAATTCGCGGGTTGGGGCTATGATGATGGCGCGGGGATTTTCGCCCTGGGCGTACTTTAGCTTCATGATGATAGGCAATACATAGGCGGCTGTTTTGCCCGTGCCTGTTTGCGCTATACCCATTACGTCCTGCCCGTTGAGTATGGGCGGGATGGCTTTTTGCTGTATGGGTGTGGCTTCGGTATAACCGGCATCGGAAATGGCATTAAGGATTTGCCGGTTAAATTTAAAATCATCAAAAGTTACAGCCATGCGGCAAAGATAGGTTTTTCTTTTAGTCCGAAAGATGGGAAGATAGAAAGACAAAAAGTCCGGAAGTCTGAAAGCCCTGAAGTTAGGCTCTGCTACGATGGGTTTTACCGAAACGCTACAGGGCATTTAACAAAAAGTTATCAAGATATTTTGGCTAATGTTAATAAGTATTGAAAGTGGAAAAATATGGTATTATTTAACTTCGTCCTAACATTAAAACAATCCCACTGATATGAAAAGATATTTATTTACCTTGTTATTTTTCGCCATAGTTGGAACCGCGTCCGCGCAGGTTGGCAAAGGCCAGTCTTATATTGGCGGCAGTTTAAATTATAATTATGATGAGGCCGGTACATCGTCGGTTATAAGTTACCCGCAAGGCACCACGTATTATAATAATGGTAAGGTAACCAATTTCCAGATAAGCCCTGATTTTGGCTTCTTTTTATCAAACGAGTGGGCCATTGGTATACAGATAGGTTATACCCGCACCTCGGGTACTGAAACAAGCCAATACCTGGCAATTGATTCAACCTCGCAAAGTTATACCTATTCGCATAAGTATTCGAGCGATGCTTTAGGCATAGGCATCCATTTGCGGTATTACTGTATGTTTACTGATAAAATAGGCTTTTTCCCGCAATTTGGCGTTACCACATCAAACGACCTGAACGATTTTAACAGCGGTACGCTATCCATTGGAGGCAACCCGAATATTGTATTCTTTCCTACAAAACATTTGGGTATAAACCTTGGTTTTGGCAATTTGGCCTATAACATGGATTATAAGACAAAAAATAAAAGTTTTAACCTGGGCCTGAATACGAATATTGGCTTTGGCTTGAATTATTACTGGTAATTTTTTAGACGGAAAGTCCGAAAGTCGGGAAAGTCCGGAAGTAAGTAGTATTGCTTCGGACTTTTTTATTTTATACTTTTCCGACTTTCGGACTTTACTCCTATCTTTGCAGCATGTCTTCCATCCTCATCAAATCAGCTACTATAGTTAATGAAAATAAACAGTTTATAGGCGATGTACTTGTAAAAGATGGTTTTATTGAGCGCATTGATAAGCAAATAGATGCCAAAGCTGATAAAGAAATAAATGCTGAGGGTTTGCATCTTTTCCCTGGCTGTATTGATGACCAGGTGCATTTTCGCGAGCCGGGGCTGACTTACAAGGCTGATATTCACACCGAATCGCGGGCGGCGGTGGCGGGTGGCATTACCTCGTTTATGGAAATGCCTAATACCATACCTAATACTTTAACACAGGAACTGCTTGAACAAAAATATGAGATAGGCAAAAATACCTCGCTGGCTAATTACTCGTTTTTTATGGGGGCTAGTAATGATAATATTGATGAAGTGCTGCGTACCGATACCGCCAATGTTTGCGGCGTAAAGGTTTTTATGGGCTCATCAACCGGGAATATGCTGGTGGATAACCCTACAACGCTGGAAAACATTTTTTCGCAGTCGCCTATGCTGGTGGCTACGCATTGCGAGGATGAGGCTACTATTCGTGCTAATCTTGCTCATTTTAAACAGTTACTTGGTGATAACATCCCTGTTAAGCTTCACCCTAAAATACGTAGCGAGGAGGCTTGTTATTTGTCATCATCAATGGCGGTGGAACTGGCTAAAAAGTATAATACCCGGCTGCATATATTGCATATATCTACCGAGAAGGAAACGCATCTTTTCAGCAATGATATACCGTTGAAAAACAAGCGGATAACTGCCGAAGCCTGCATCCATCATTTATGGTTCAGCGATGCGGATTATACGACCAAAGGCAACCTGATAAAATGGAACCCGGCTGTAAAAACAGCACATGATCGCGAGGGTATTTTAAAGGCTGTTTTGGATGGACGGATAGATGTTATTGCTACCGACCATGCGCCGCATACTATGGAGGAGAAGGCACTACCCTACCTGCAGGCGCCATCGGGCGGGCCATTGGTGCAGCATGCTTTGCCTGCGATGCTCGAGTTGTATCACCAGGGCAAAATAACACTTGAGCAGATCGCTGAAAAAATGGCGCATAATGTGGCCATCTGTTTTCAAATTGAAAAGCGTGGGTTTATTCGTGAAGGTTATTGGGCTGATATGGCGCTGGTGGATTTGAACTCCCCGTGGGCGGTTGATAAAAGCAATATTTTATATAAATGCGGCTGGAGCCCATTTGAGGGGACGACTTTTAGATCAAGAATTACGCACACTATTGTTTCGGGGAATTTGGCTTATGCTGATAGGAAGTTGGTTGAGGGTGTGAATGGGAAACGGTTGAGTTTTGTGCGGTAAAGCTCAATACCTATAGATATACAGCCGGTGTCATGCTGAGGCTCTCGAAGCATGTGGGCAAAGGCCATGCGCTCACCCTTCGAGTGCCTCAGGGTGACACCTAATTTTATCAAACCGATACCGGCTTTATTGGCCTTGCAAAATTTGTTCTGGCGGGTATGGGATAGGTCATGCGCTCCTGTTGGGGTGATGGGTGCTGTACTTTGGTTATTTTACCCTCATCCAGTAAGCGGCGATAAATGGTACTCCAATCAGGGAAATCAGCGGTTTCTTGCAACCAATGTACGTAGGCTGCTTCATCGCACCAGTTGGGGAGTTTGCGCATTACGCTTTTGTGCGGGTCGTTGTTGCGGAATTGCTTCATGGCTTCCGGCGATTCCCAAATGGTGACCGTCCAGAAGGTGAAGCCTTTATCAATCAGTTCCCTGCCCTCAATAAAGCCGGGGATCTTTTTTATAGCTTTTACCGAAGCTTCGTTCGCCCAGAAAAATTGTGGCAGGAACAGGATCGACCTTACGCGCAAACGGGTTACTGAGATGAAGTACATAGTATAAAAATAGTTAATCCTGTCTAAATTTATTTGTCATTCTGAGCGCAGCGAAGAATCTATTATACGAGCGACCGGTAGCCATTATGCTGTGGAGAACGCGGATAGATCCTTCGCTATCGCTCAGGATGACAAAAGAGTGGAAATTAAATTTGTCATCCTGAGCGATAGCGAAGAATCTGTTATACGAGCGACCGGTAGCCATGATGCTGTGGAGAACGCGGGTAGATCCTTCGTTGCGCTCAGGATGACAAAAGTGGGGAATATTACTCGATGATCTTTTTCAGCCCTTCGAAAACTGATTTCCAGTTGGCTTCGGAATGTTCGGCGGATTCGCGGGTTTTGGCGCCTTCCTGGGTTACGGTTAGCGTGGTGATGCCGTCCTTTTCGCTTAGTTCATAGATGATATTATTGTAGTTCTCGGGCTTATCTTCCGTGCCCGACATGCTGCTCCAGTAAGTGTATTTTAAATATTTTGGCGGGTCGATGTCGAGGATAATGCCGCCGTCCTGGTATTTGTGGCCCTCCCACTCACCGCTGAAGGTGATGGGGGCGCCTACTTTCCAGTCGGATTTGATGTCGGTGCCGAAGAAATATTGCTTTACTATTTTGGGGTCGGTAAGGCCCTGCCAAACTTTTTCGGCGGCGGCTTTGAAGGTGACTATTGTTTTTGCTTCCATTGTGGTTATGATTAGTGATTTGCTTTTTATTCCCTCCCCTGGGAGGGGTGCGATTGACTGTGTATTGGCAGGGAGGGGTTTATGCATTTTCTCTAAACCCCTCCCTGCCCCTCCCGAGGGAGGGAATCGCACAGCCCCTGCGTATAATATTATTAATTAGCTATGGCTATTTCATTCTTTAACATTTCAGCGTGGATAAGCTCAAAATCGTGCTCATGTATCTCGAAAAAACCGAACCTGAACTTATATCCCCACGACTTTTTATTCTCAATAAACTCCAGTTTCGGAATCAAAGGAACAATGGGCGTTTCCCGGCATTCGTAAAAATCAACGTTGCGGCGGTACGGGATAAAATCCTCGGTCATTTTAAACTGGTACGGGCCCTCGTCGGTCACCTGGCCGATGGCCGTGAACGCCTGCAAAGACTCGTTGCCGGCATATGCTTGTTTGGGCGAATAAAAAATAACCCAATCACCGGCGGATAACCTTTTTAACGATTCGGCCTTGCCGTGATTTGCCTGCATAAAGCCATCTTTAACGCCTCTTTGTACATGGTCTTTCGACACTACCACTATCCAATAACGATCTGTTTTCATAACTGTTCTGATTTAGTATAACAAATATGGGAGTGGGTTGTGACAACGGTATGTCAGCAGGGATTTGGAGGTGGTAATTAATTTTGAATCGCTTTAAAAAAGTCACGAGTACTCAGCCTTTCTGGCTGTCGCTGCATACTCGCGCCAGTTTAAGAACTACTTGTAAATAATTTTATAATTATTGTTTATAGTATAATCAAAACTTGAGGCATGTATAGCAGAAACTTTAAATTTTAAAGTTTTATCATTATAAATAATTTTCTCAAATGTTTTAACTGTATTTCTAAAATGAAGTCCTAATATTACCTCTTCGATGCACTCTATATCCAATGGAACATCGCCTACGGTAGTAGATTTTATTCTAACCTCCTCTTCATACTTCCAATGTTTGGATTTACGAAAAGGTATATCTTCAATCGATTTATTTAAATCTGAATATATATCCAAATCCTCATAATTATCAGAGTAGGTTACTGCTTTTATAATTGGAAAAGATTTAATCAATTTTTCAGTATCGAATTTTAGGCATGCACCATTATGTGAACGGGTATAATGTGCCCACATTAACAAATTATCAAAATTTTTACTAAAGCAACAATAACCGTTTAGATTAATTATTGCTTCAAAAAAATCTACTATTTGAATATGCTGCGAAATGACAGATTCTTGATTAAAAAGAGCTTTAATATGATTTGGCAAGTTTTTTTTCAATTCGTCAATTTGAGTTTGGCTAAAAGATTTAACATAAAACTTACCCTCAAATGGATCATTAAAATCTTTAGGCTTTTTAAAATTCAATGTTTTGTTTTGCAAAATATTACATAAGTAATCAAAACTTACATATTTATATATGTATTTAGGTATACCTTGTTTCATAATACAATTTAACAAAAATAATACGCTCCCCGCTGCCGCAAGCGTCCCGTTTGTGGCCTGTATGCAATTTAAACTTATGCACTATACAAATGCAGATTATTATCCTTCGAATACCTAAACGCGGGCCAGAAGCGGGACGCTTGCGGCAGCGGAAGAAGTAATAAGCTTATAATCCTCACCCATTCTTCTCCACCAACTTCGCCGTAATCTCCCTCACCTTATCCCGCAAGCTATCGGGCTGCAATATCTGCGCATGGTCGCCGAACATCATGTACCAGCGGGCAAAACCTTCTATAGATGAGGTAAGGAAGGTCATTTCTATTTGGTCGCCGGCTTTGCGTTCGGATACAAAGCCGCTGTAGTATTTCTGGTTTTGCAATTGGGGGTAAATGGCTTTATCAACCTTAACAATAACGGTTTCCATTTGCCGTTCTTTGGCGGTTTTGGCTATGTATTCCTTTAAGGTAGGGTGCTGGCTCACAAACCGCTTATCGGTTACACGCAGTGTTTTTACACGGTCAATCCTAAAATCGCGGTAATCGGTACGCAGGCGGCAATAGGCTATTAAATGCCAGTAGCCATCCGCAAAAAATATACCCACGGGCTCAATCTCGCGTTGGGTATGCTCCTGGCTGTGGTGGGCGAAGTATTCCATCAGCAGTACCGCCTTTTGCACAATGCTGTTCAGGATCAGCTGTATGTAATCGCTGCCTGCCAGGTCCGCTTGTTTGTCGCGCTTAAACACCGCTATGTTGCCGTCCATATCTTCCAGCATGTCCTTTTCGGTGGTTTTCAGTATCGCCCGTATCTTGTACATCGCCGATTTATGGTTAGCTACAGTAGCGGCATCGGTGAGCTTTTCTACAAACTTTTCGGCAGTTAAAAAGGCGGTGGCTTCCTCGCGGGTAAACATTACCGGCGGCAGGCGGTAGCCATCCATAATGGAGTAGCCCACCCCTGCCTCGCCTATCAGCGGTATACCGGCTTCTTCCAACGTTTTTACGTCGCGGTAAACGGTGCGCAGGCTAATGTTGAAGCGCTCGGCAATATCATTGGCCCTTACCACCCTGCGCGATTGCAGTTGGATAAGGATAGCAGAAATACGGTCGATGCGGTTCATGGCACCAAATTAAGAAAAAACTAATTATATTAGCTGAATAATCTACTTTTTATGGAGGATAAGATCGTCACCTTTGAAAGTTACCGCGACCCGATGCTGGCCCATATTATCCGTACCAAACTGGAGTCGGCCGGGATACCTTGTTTTATTGAGCAGAACAGCATGAGCGGCCTCAACCCCGTTTATAACCAAACCGTTAGCGGACTAAAGCTCAAAGTATTTGAACGCGACCTTGACAGGTGCCATGAGGTGCTTGCCGAAGAAAGCGTCATCCCCGAAGAACATTTGGAGATTGACCCCGAAACTTATGACGCCATTATATGCCCGTTTTGTGAGTCGACGAATGTGGAACCTATTGAGAAAAAAGACAGGCCGGGCTGGGTGAACACACTGTATTCATTTTTCGCGGCGGTGGTGCCGTTTTATGACCCGAAGAAGTGGCATTGCTTGAATTGTAAGGGGGATTTTGAGTAGAGTGCGGGTTTTCTGTCGGCTGATTTTACCCTCTCCGTCTCCTTGCAGTCGACACCTCTCCCTAAATTTAGGGAGAGGATGGGTGAGGGTAAAATATTTTGAGTAGCGGACTGTTGACGCATCCCAACATAGCGTGGTTGGAATGTCCGCTTTATTTTACTCACCCCGACTTAGCTTCGCCCGTCGACCCTCTCTTCGCTGCGCGGAAAGAGGGTGGGAAATATTTTACTATTCTTTATATTAGCAGGATGATTGACCGCCGTAAGTTTATAAAAGTATCGGCTGCGAGCGCTTCGCTGGCAGCAATTTCGCGCAGCGCGCTTGCAAAAACCGTTGATAGTGCAATGAGTAAGTCGCCGGGGTTCCCGATAGTTATTTCAACGTGGAATTTTGGCATAGAAGCGAATAAGGAGGCCTGGAAAACATTATCGGCAAGTGGCCGCGCGTTAGATGCTGTGGAAGCGGGTGTAAAAATACCCGAAGCTGATATGAAGAACCATACGGTTGGCCGGGCAGGTTATCCAGACCGTGACGGGCACGTTACGTTGGATGCCTGTATTATGGACGAACATGGCAACTGCGGTTCGGTGGCAGCGATGGAATACATAGCACACCCAATTTCGGTAGCGCGGCTGGTAATGGAAAAAACACCGCACATTATGCTGGTAGGCGAAGGCGCTACTCAATTCGCGGTTGAGCAAGGTTTTAAGAAAGAGGAACTGCTTACGCCTGAATCAGAGAAAGCCTGGAAGGAATGGCTGAAGACCGCCAAATACGCCCCGGTGATGAATATTGAACACATGCCGGGCAGCAAATATAACCACGATACTATTGGAATGCTGGCTATCGACGCGCAGGGGAATATATCGGGCGCGTGTACTACGAGTGGCATGGCGTTTAAAATGCATGGGCGTGTGGGCGACAGTCCGATAATCGGCGCGGGATTGTATGTAGATAACGAAGTGGGCGGCGCTACCTCAACCGGGGTTGGCGAGGAAGTGATTCGCAACGTAGGCAGCTTTTTAGTGGTTGAACTGATGCGCCGGGGTTATCATCCTGAACACGCATGCAGGGAAGCGGTGGAACGCATCATTAAAAAGAAACCGGAGTATTCAAAAACCATACAGGTGGGCTTTTTGGCTATCAATAAAAAAGGTGAACATGGCGCTTATGCGCTGCAACGCGGGTTTGAGTACGCCGTTTGTAATAACGAAACGCAGGATCTGCTGATAAAAGGTAAAAGTGCTTATGAAACAGCGATTGGATAACAGGGGGTAATTGAATGTGTAAATGCGGCATGATAAAGTGTTTTACCTTTAAATATCAACTATAAACCACTACTATGATCTCCCTTGAAGTTTGTGCTAATTCTATCACATCGGCTTTAGCTGCACAAGATGGCGGTGCTTTCCGCGTGGAGTTGTGCGATAATTTGAAAGAGGGCGGCACTACCCCATCGGCCGGGCAAATATTGATGGCCCGCAAGTTGCTGCATATTAAACTTTATGTATTGATACGCCCCCGCAGTGGTGACTTTTTATACAGCGACATTGAGTTTGAGGTGATGAAAGCCAATGTGCAGTATTGTATCGAAGCGGGTTGTGATGGGGTGGTGCTGGGGATATTAAACACCGATGGCAATATTGATAAAAAACGCTGTGCCGAACTGATAAACTTAGCAAAAGCGGCAGGTTTGGGCGTAACTTTTCACCGCGCCATTGATGTTTGTGCCGACCAGTTTAAGGCCCTTGAAGAAATTATTGAGTTGGGATGCGAACGTATACTAACTTCGGGCGGCAAAAGTACAGCCATGGAGGGGGCGACAGTTATTGCGCATTTGGTAGAGAAGGCCGCCGGGCGCATCATCATTATGCCCGGAAGCGGCGTAGACGAAAAAAATGTTACCGACCTGGTGCATTATACCGGGGTGACCGAAGTGCATTCATCGGCGCGAAAAATTATTGAAAGCCACATGAAATACCAGAACGACCACATTATTATGGGTGAGCTGTTGCACGATGAGTATAATTATGATGTGACTGATGTGAACAGGGTTAGGGAGATCATCAGGCTGGCGAACGAAAGTAATTATTGATTTATTAACTAATTGAAGATATATTGATTTGAAAATAAAAACCATCTTCAAATTGTCGAATCTTAAAATCAAAAAATCATTCAATTATAAATGTTTTTCCTTCAACAGCTAATTCGCTGTTTGGGAAAATACTTTGGGCTTCTTCTAATATTTCGTTTAAGGTTTTATAGCGTGCCGAGAAATGGCCAAGTAATAATTTTTGGGCACCGGTTTTTAGCGCTACCTGCGCAGCCTGTAACGCAGTGGTATGATAGGTGCTTTGTGCCCGTTCAAGCATATCATGTAAAAACGTCGATTCGTGGTATAATAATGTAACATTGCTTATCTGCTTAAAATATTTTTCATTATAAAGCGTGTCCGAACAATAAGCGTAACTTTTGGGTTCTTCAGGGGATGACGTAAGGGTTTCATTTTTATATACCGTACCATCATTAGCTGTGTAATCAACGCCTTTTTTCAGCGCGGTATAGTATTCAATCGGGATATTCAGCGCCTCAACTTTTTCCTTCAATAATTTACGGTTACGCTTTTTTTGCCTGAATAGAAAGCCTGTGCATTCAATCCTGTGATCAAGCGGAATAGTTTCAACTGTTATATCCTGGTTATCTAAAATTATCTCAGGTTTATCGATTCGAGTATCAACATAGTTAATCGCATACTGCAACTCTGTTTCCGAATATTTAAGTTGCAGATTAACTATTTCCTTTAAATGCTGTGGGCCAAATATGGCCAATGGCTTAGAGCGCCCATTTAAATGCAGCGATGAAAGCAGACCTACCAGCCCCAGGTAATGATCGCCATGCAGGTGGCTTATAAAAATATGATCGATTCGGCTGGCTTTTATGCCAAAGTGCAGCATTTGCTGTTGGGTGCCTTCGGCACAATCAACCAAGTACAAACGCTCATTAATATTAAGTGCCTGTGCTGTAGGGTTTCTGTTGTAAATGGGGGTTGCTGAACTGCTGCCAAGTATTGTTACCTCAAATTTCATAATGGGTAAACAATAAAAGGTGTTATTTTGCTTCTTTCTTTAGTTCTTTTTCTATTTCTTCCATAAAAATAAGGTCGATGGCCTCTTCTTGTGTCGGAACTATAGAAAGCACGCTGTCTAACTGCGAAATGGTAATAAGGCGCGATACAGCATCGCAAAGGCCTGCAAGTATAAAAACACCATTAGCGTTTTTACAAAGCCTGTGCCCTACTAACAAACTGCTTAAACCCGATGAGTCGGCAAACTTCACCTGCGAAAGATCAAGAACGATATTACGTTGGCCTTCAGTATTAATTAATATTAATTCTGATTTTAATTGTGGAGTAACTAACGAATTTAATTTTGATTCGTTTAGTTTCAACAATATATACTTCTCGTGTTTATCAACAGCAAATTTCATTATTTGTAAAATTAATAAGCTAAGATATAATTTTATTTACAATATATAATTAAAAAGAGAGCAAAGCATTTTTAATTGCTGTTTCCACCCTGTTTAAAACATTTTGATTTTCAGGCTTAACAAATTTTTCACCCGTTATATTCTCATATAGTTCGATGTACCTGTCCGATATCGATTTAACTATCTCGGGCGTCATTTCAGGCACAGTTTGCCCATCTTTACCTTGAAATCCGTTCTCTATCAGCCATTTGCGAACAAACTCCTTTGAAAGCTGCTTTTGTGCTTCACCGCTCTTTTGCCTTTCTTCATACCCTTCACTATAAAAATACCGAGATGAATCGGGAGTATGTATCTCGTCGATCAAAAATATTTCACCACCAGCTTTGCCAAATTCATATTTCGTATCAACTAAGATAAGTCCATGTTTTTTGGCTATTTCAGTACCTCTTTGGTATAATTCGCGGGTGTATTTTTCCAGGTTTTGATAATCTTTTTCCGAAACTATCCCTCTTTTTAATATTTCCTCGCGTGAAATGTCCTCATCATGCCCTACCGAAGCTTTTGTTGTTGGGGTAATAATGGGTTCGGGGAGTTTATCATTCTCCTTCAAGCCCTCAGGCAAGCTCACACCACAAATCTGTCTTTTACCTGCGGCATATTCGCGCGCAGCATGGCCGGCTATATATCCACGTATCACCATCTCCACTTTGAAAGGCTCGCAAATACGACCAATGGTAACACTCGGATCGGGCACGCTTACCACCCAGTTAGGAACAATATCGCTGGTTGCCTTTAAAAAACCGGCAGCGATTTGGTTAAGTACCTGGCCCTTATAAGGTATAGGCTCGGGCAGTACCACGTCAAACGCCGAAATACGGTCGCTTACCACCATTACCAGGTATTTATTATTTATGGTATAAACATCACGTACCTTTCCCTTATAAAAACCGGTCTGTCCGGGGAAAGTGAAATGGGTTTCTTTTATTGCATTCATTTTTTTAGTATCAAGTAGTTAGTATCAAGTAGCAAGTACAGAAACCTGCATCAAGTAATTAGTGTTTTTTGTCTTGATACTAATTACTTGATACTTGATACTACTGAATATCTCCGTAAGCAGCTAATATCTTCCGCACTAATTTGTGCCTCACTACGTCTTCGCCGCTCAGGTAAACTATTTCTATTCCTTTTATATCTGTTAATATCCTCAGGCCGGTATGCAGGCCCGACTGCTGTTTTTTCGGCAAGTCGATTTGGGTAACATCACCTGTAACAATAAACTTAGCCGATGGCCCCATACGTGTTAAAAACATCTTTAACTGCATATCGGTGGCGTTTTGGGCTTCATCCAGTATAACAAAGCAATTATCAAGGGTACGACCACGCATAAATGCCAACGGCGCTATCTCAATAGTACGGTTTTCTAAATATACCTTTAACTTTTCGGCAGGTATCATGTCGTCAAGCGCATCATACAATGGGCGTAGGTACGGGTCTATCTTTTCCTTTAGGTCGCCGGGTAAGAAACCAAGGTTTTCCCCTGCCTCAACAGCCGGGCGGGTTAGTATGATTCGTTTTATTTCTTTGTTTTTAAGCGCCCTTACCGCAAGTGCAACAGCGGTATAGGTTTTACCTGTTCCCGCCGGGCCAATAGCAAAAAGTATATCGTTTTTGTTTATACCCTCAACCATTTTACGCTGGTTGGCGGTACGTGCCTTTACCATTACGCCGTTAGGGCCAAAAACAATTACTTCACCGCTGGCAAATTTGTCGGCAGAGGTATCTGATGGATCAGCAGATGTTTGCGCTTTAGCACCTAATATTCTCTCAAGATCGGTAATATTTAAAGTTTCATATTTCTCCAAATGCGAGAGCAGGTGGTCAAATCTTTCCTTAAAGGTGACAATTTCATGCTCATCGCCCAATACTTTAACATCACTTCCCCTCGCCACTATTTTTAGCTTTGGATATTGCTTTTTTATGATCTCGAAATGATCGTTATTAGGTCCCCATAAAACAGCGGGGTTAATGTTTTCAATAGATAATTTTAGTTCGTTCAATATAAATTGATTTTTGTTAGTTGCAGATTTTTATGAATTAAAAATTGAATATTTGCAGCATCTAATGCTTGTACAAGATTAGCAATAAAATTTTAGAATATTAATGGCAATAATAACTTTAACTACAGATTTGGGCGATAAAGATATTTACCAGGCTGCCCTGAAAGGAAGCATCCTGAAATTATTGCCAACTGTAAATATTGTTGATATTACTAATAATGTTTCTGCCTTTAATATACAACAAGCCGCCTTCATTTTAAAAAATAGTTTTCATTATTTTCCCGATGCTACGGTGCACCTTATCGGTATTGATACTGTATTTAGTAACTCCACCAAATACCTGGCTATAAAGTACAAAAAACATTATTTTGTAGGGTCGGACAATGGCATATTCTCATTAATGTTTAATACCGAACCCGATGAGGTGGTGGAAATAAATATAATGCAAGATCTTAAATTCCTGCACTTTCCGTTAGCCGATATTTTTGTTAAAGCGGCCTGCCATTTAGCAAAAGGCGGAAAACTGAGCGAGATAGGTGTACCTGTGACTGATATTGAGCAGAAAATGAACCTGCAGCCTGTGGTTGAAAAAAACCTGATAAAAGGTTCGGTAATTTATATCGATTCGTTCCAAAATGTGATCACCAACATCACCAAGGAATTTTTTAACAGTGTACAACAAGGCCGTCGCTTTACGTTATATTTCAAGCGCAATGAAACTATTACCAATTTAAGCTGGCATTATAATGAAGTGCCTGAGGGCGAGAAACTTTGCCTGTTTGGTATAAGTGACCACTTGGAAATTGCGATAAACAAAGGTAACGCCAGCGGCTTATTAGGCCTGGGCCTGGGCGACAGCGTGATCCTTGATTTTCAATAGTAATACCCTCTATGAAGAAAATATTATTACTCGTTGCATTTTGTTTTAGCATGATAGCTGCAAATGCCCAGGCAAATTCGGATTCGCTCGCCTATCAGGCACAACGGAAAAGGATTAACAGCATGCTCGACCAGCGTAAGCAAAAATTTGGGCAATACACTCAAAGTTTGAGCATGCATACGGGCATTTTTGGCCTGCAAACCAAAAAGGATATCCGCCGGTCGAACGATATACTTATGGATATTGTTAAAACCGACGACGATATTTTTGTACAATTAAAAATATTACTTGAATACCGCACCTTTCAGCAAACACAGGTTCAAAGCCGTTCGGTTGAAACCGATAATGCTAATCTTGGCTTTATGAATACCATAAACAAGCTACGCGCCCAAAACGAAAAGTTACAAAGGGATGCGAAAGCGGCCGAGGAACAACAACAAAAAACATCGCAAACGGCTTTGGCCATCATTGTCGGCCTTATAATAATAATCCTGTTATTGTTAAGGGCTAAATTTGTAAAAAAACATTAGTTGTTAATTGTTGTCACAATTTTAAGTGGCTTTATAACAACTATTTATAATTTGTAATGAAATTAACTATTCACGGGGCTGCCCGCCAGGTTACAGGTAGCATGCATTTGTTGCAGGTGAGCCAATATAAAATACTGATAGATTGCGGGCTTGATTATGAGAAAGACCGCAGCATACAATCAAACGAAAACTTTCCATTCAATCCCGGCGAAATTGATGTAGTGGTTTTAACCCACGCGCATATCGACCATTCGGGCAATCTGCCCACATTGCTACGAATGGGTTTTAACGGACAAATACTATGCACCCCGCCTACTGCCGATCTTACCGAATTGTTGCTGCTGGATTCTGTGAGCATCTTCATGCACAAATCGCAAAAGAAAGGCCGGCATGGCAAAAACAAATTCAACAACAGTAACCAGCCACTCTACCTGCAAAAGCATGTGATGGACACAGTGGAACGTTTTGTGACCATTGGTTTTAACAAACCATTCCGTATTAATGGCGATATTGAGTTGACATTTGTTCCCGTAGGTCATTTATTAGGCGCAGCAGCAGCGGTATTTAAAGTAACAGAACACGGTACAGAAAAAACCATAGCTTTTACCGGCGACATCGGCCGCAAAAACTATCCTGTTCTAAATGATCCACAAGAGTTACCACCTGTTGATTACCTGGTAACCGAATCTACCTATGGTGGCAGGTATCATAGCAAGGGCAAATCGGTGCAGGAAACATTGATGGAGGTAATTGAAAAATGTTGTGTAAAAGAACAAGGCCGTCTCATAATCCCGGCCTTCAGCATCGGCCGTACACAATCGCTGGTGTTTGCTTTGAATAAAATATTCAGCAGCGGCTTACTACCACCTGTTAAGGTTTTTGTCGATAGCCCCATGGCATCAATGGCAACCGGCATATTCCGCAAATACCACAATATGGTAAACCAGGAAGCACAGGATTTTTATAAAAACCAGGGCGATGAATTTGAATTTGAGAACCTGACTTATGTTGAAAGCTTAAAAGACAGCAGACAAGTTTCAAACTATTTTGAACCCTGCATTATTGTATCTTCAGCAGGGATGCTGGAGGGCGGTCGTATACAAGATCACTTATTTTATAATATCCAGAATTATTATTGTACGATACTGTTCATCGGCTATTGCGCCAAAGGAACTTTAGGACACAGGTTACTAAGAGGCGACTCCATTGTTCACATAAAAGACCGTGACCTGGCTGTTTATGCTACCATACAACAAACCGACGTACTCAGCGCTCACGGCGATCATGATGATTTAATGGCTATTGTTAAACACCAGGATAAAGCCAAACTAAATACCGTTTTCCTCGTGCACGGTGAAACTGTAAGTATGCAAGCATTGGCCGATAGTTTGGAGTTTGAGGGATATAGGACTGTTATACCTGAAAAAGATGTGGTTTATGAATTATAATTATTGATTTCGAAATGATAAAAAGACCTCAATCCACCTTCAATCCGCACTAATGAAAAGCCGAGCTTTTTTATAATATGTTCTGAAACGTCGTTCCCAACTTCTACGGTAGCCACAATACGTTTAAGTTTCAATTCATTAAAACCAAATTGTATAAATGCTTGCCCTGCTTCGGTGGCAAAACCATTTCCCCAATATTTATGTGCAATGTAAAGCGCTAATGTAGCCTCATTTTTTATTGGTTCGCCGTTTGGATTAAAGTGTGGATACAAACCGCATCTTCCAATATATTTATTTTCTGATTTCAATATGGTAGCCCATACCGATAAACGATTACTTACAGATTGCAGGTTATTATTAAAACGCCTTTCGGCTTCGCCCCGTGTCCTTGGCGTCCCACCTACATATCTTCGCATTTCCGGGCTTTGCTCCATAGCGCAAAAAACTTCCATATCAGCCATGATATGCCTGCGAAAATATAATCTCTCTGAGCTGAGAATTATTTGCTCTTCATGCTTTATCATAGCACTAATTTAAACACAAAAGGCACGAATCACATGATCCGTGCCTTTTAATTATTTAAGGAACTATTATTTCTTGAAATGCTCTATTATTAATGATGCTAATTCAACACCAATACGCTCTTGTGCCTCATTAGTAGCGGCGCCAATGTGAGGAGTTAAAGAGATTTTTGGATGCTTGATGATCTCCTCGCGTGGTGTAGGCTCGTTATCAAACACATCAAGCGCAGCAAATGAAACCTGGCCGCTGTTTAAGGCATCAACCAAAGCCAGCTCATCTATCAAGCCGCCGCGCGATATATTTACCAGGCCAACGCCTTTTTTCATTTGAGCCAGTTCTTCAGCACCGATAAGGGCTTTGTCAATAAATGGAGTGTGCAGGGTGATAAAGTCGGCAGTTTTAATTATTTCATCAAGCGTTGATGTTTTAACACTTGCTTTAACATTGATACCGCCACCTAAAACTAAATCTAATTCAGGGTTGAAAGGATAAAGGTCATAAGCCAGCACATCCATGCCCACACCGATAGCTATTTTAGCTACCTCGCGGCCAATGCGCCCAAAGCCTACTATACCTAAAGTCTTTCCCCGAAGCTCAACACCTTTGGCGTAGGCTTTTTTTAGGTCGTTAAATTTGGTGTTGCCTTCAACAGGCATTCTGCGGTTGCTATCTGCTAAAAAGCGAACACCGCCAAATAATTGAGCAAATACTAATTCAGCAACTGATAATGACGACGAAGCCGGTGTATTATATACGCCAAGTCCTTTTCCTTTGGCGTATTCCACATCAATATTATCAACACCTACGCCACCACGACCGATCAATTTAAGATTAGGTGTAGCGTCAATCAATGCCTTGCGCACTTTAGTAGCGCTGCGTACAGTTATTGCGTCGTAGTTGTTTAATTTTGCAGGAAGCTCATCCTGCGGGATGTTGTTTGTATCTACTTCAAACCCGGCATCTTCCAGCATTTTCTTGCCTATTGGATCGATACCGTCGTTAGCTAATATTTTGATCATTTTTTTGTTCATTAGTTCACTGGTTCATTAGTTCATTGGTTGTCTTACTAGTTTACTAACCCTATTCAGCGACAGGTACTAATGAACTAATGAACCAGTGAACTAATGAACTAATTATTTATTTTTTTCCGCAAATTCCCTCATTGCATCAATCAGTACATATACACTGGTTATTGGCAATGCGTTGTAAATTGAAGCCCTGAAACCGCCTACACTCCTGTGGCCTTTGATGCCTACTATGCCTTTTTCTTCGGCCAGTTTCAGGAATGGTTTTTCATGCTCCGGGTTGTTAACAACAAAGCAAACGTTCATGTGCGAACGGTCTTCATCGGCACATACTGCTTTGAATATAGGGTTACGGTCTATTTCTTCGTATAAAACTTTTGCCTTGGCATCGTTTTCCTGTTCAATTGCCTCTACACCACCTTTTGATTTCAGCCAGTTTAGCGTGAGCATTGAAACGTATATGGCAAATACCGGCGGGGTATTGTACATTGATCCGCCATCAATTTGTGTTTGATAATTGAACATAGCTGGTATTTTGCGGCCAGTTTTACCTAAAATGCTATCTTTAACAATTACAAGTGTACAACCTGCAGGGCCCATGTTTTTTTGCGCACCGGCATATATTAAACTAAAATCGGCAACATTCACCCTGCGGCTGAATATATCTGACGACATATCGCAAACCATCGGTATGGGTGATTTGGGAAATTGATGCAATTGTGTGCCGTAAATAGTATTATTTGATGTAATGTGGAAATACGCTGCATCAGTTGGGATGGTATAATCCTTAGGAATATAGGTATAATTACTTTCTTTAGAGGTAGCCACAACTTCCGTTTCACCAAAAAATTTAGCCTCTTTAATAGCTTTACTTGCCCAAACACCCGAATCCAAATAAGCGGCTTTGCCACCCTCTGGTAAAAGGTTATAAGGGGCTAAAGCAAACTGTGTGCTTGCGCCGCCTTGTAAAAATAAAACTGAGTAACCTTCCGGAACTTCAAACAGCTCCTTTACCAGTTTCACAGCTTCATCCAAAACAGCTTCAAACTCGGGGGCACGGTGCGAAATTTCTAATATTGAAAGTCCTGTTCCGTTAAAATCAATAACCCCGGCTGACGCCTGTTTTAAAACTTCGTGAGGTAAAATGCCTGGTCCGGCACCAAAATTATGTTTCATGTTATTAGGATTTATAGCTAAATGCTTAATTAGCATATTATTACTTAGCCGCGCCTAAGTTAAACAATTTGATAAAATATTTAACGATTATTTGCTTTTTTTTCAATAAAATACAAATACGCGATAACGCCGTTGAATATTTCGCCAGTATTAATTTGCACAAAAAAATGTATTGGTAACAAGCACTATGTGCTAACAAATGTTAGGCATGTTTTAGTTGGGCAATAGCGGCTGGCTGGTCAGTGGCCGAAAATACGGAATTTCCTGCAACAAGTACATTAGCTCCGGCATCAAAAAGTTTACGGGCGTTAGACGCGTCTACCCCCCCATCAACTTCAACCAATAAACCAAGGTTATATTTTGCTTTTAATGCGCTTATATCGGCCAGTTTTTTGTAAGTATGTTGTATGAATTTTTGAGCGCCGAAACCCGGGTTTACCGACATGATGAGCACCATATCCAGATCGGCAATAATATCTTCAAGAAAAGCTACTGGTGTGTGCGGGTTAATTGCCACGCAAGCTTTGCAGCCCAATTCTTTGATGGCCTGTACAGTACGGTGTAAATTAGGCGAAACTTCATAGTGAACCGTAATGCTGTAAGCACCTGCATCAGCAAAATCCTTAATATATTTTTCAGGTTCTACTATCATCAGATGTACATCAAGCGGTTTGGCGGCATGTTTTTTAACGGCCTTCATCACCGGGAAACCGAACGATATATTAGGGACAAACCTGCCATCCATTACATCAACGTGTATCCAATCGCCTTCGCTTTTGTTTATCATTTCAACGTCGCGTTGCAGGTTAGCAAAATCAGCAGCAAGAATGGATGGGGCTATAAGATGGGTCATTTTTAAATTATAGATTGGATTAGAGATTAGTTTTAGTTTAACGATGGTAAGCAAAGTTAGATTTCTTAGGCGTAATATCCTAACTAATCTCTGATCGGTTAAGCGCTGATCTCAAGTAAGGATATTAATCGCAATTAACCAGGAGGTCATAGTATTTTTGCATCAGCAATACATCATAATTCACTAACGAATTGTATGCTTCAAGTACAAGTTCATTCAAAATAACAGAACCGAGTTTGCCGCTTCCGTCTTCAGCCGAATCGTAATGTTTGATTAATTCTTTAACCCGGATGATCTCCCGCAACAAATTGTGGACAAGTTCAGTATCCGAACCGCTTTGTATAATACCAGGGTTATTATTCAGAAAATCTAAAGAATCGTTAGTCTTAGTAGTAGATGTCATTATTCAATAAAAAGAACCGGCTTTAAACATTTGGGAATATTCCCTTTAACTATTTTAAATAGTTTAAAAAGCGTTTTGTTTTAAATTTTTTAAAAAAATTATTAAACAACAAAGCCCTCTTTACGAGGGCTTTGTTGTTTTTGTTCTGTTATGTTTTATTTGGCAGGCTCAGGCTTTGGCAATAAAGCTTTACGAGAAAGTTTTAATTTTCCTTGCTTGTCAACATCCAGTAACTTCACGCGTACTTCATCTCCTACCTGGAATATCCCATCCATAGTTTCGATACGACGGTGATCGATCTCTGATATATGCAATAAACCGTCTTTACCCGGCATAATTTCAACAAATGCGCCAAAAGGCATAATTGATTTTACTTTACCTTCATATATTTCGCCAACTTCAGGTTTCGAAGCGATAGCTTTTATACGGCGTACAGCATTGTCAATTGACTCCTTGTTATCAGCAAATATCTGAACTACACCCTGGTTGCCAACTTCCTCAATTGAGATGGTAGCACCGGTTTCGCGTTGCATTTCCTGGATGATCTTTCCTCCCGGGCCTATAACCGCGCCTATGTATTCTTTATCAATACGGATGGTAATGATACGTGGAGCATGTGGTTTGTAATCTTCACGCGGCTCGGTAATGGTTTTAGCCATTTCGCCAAGTATGTGTAAACGGCCTTCTTTAGCCTGGTTTAAAGCGTTTGTTAACACTTCGTATGATAAACCATTAATTTTCAAGTCCATCTGAACAGCAACAATACCATTTTTGGTACCTGTTACTTTAAAGTCCATATCGCCTAAGTGGTCTTCATCACCTAAAATGTCGCTAAGGATAGCATATTTGGTACCCATTTCGTTAGTGATCAGGCCCATCGCGATACCCGATACCGGGTTACTGATCTTAACACCTGCATCCATCAAAGCTAATGTACCGGCACAAACCGTAGCCATTGATGATGAACCGTTTGATTCCAATATATCAGATACTACACGAATGGTGTATGGATTTTCATCGTCAGCAGGTAATACGCGTTTTAATGAGCGCATTGCTAAGTTACCATGACCAATTTCCCTGCGGCCTGCTCCCCTGTTAGGGCGAACCTCACCGGTTGAGAAACCAGGGAAATTATAATGTAAAAGGAATTTTTGATAGCCGTTGATAAACGCGCCGTCAATCATTTGTTCGTCATCCTTAGCACCTAAGGTAACTGTTGTTAATGATTGTGTTTCGCCACGGGTAAATATAGCTGAACCGTGAGCAGATGGTAAATAACCAATTTCGCTCCATATAGGGCGGATCTGGGTAGTTGTACGACCATCTAAACGTTTGCCTTCATCTAATACTAAATTACGGATAGCGTCATACTCCACATCATGATAGTACTTTTTAGCTAATGATTTGGTGATATCATCAATTTCACCTAAAGTTTCAATGTATTCATCACGTACCGCTTTGAATTTAGCACTACGCTCCTCTTTAGCCGAAGCTTCAGCGGCAATAGCGTAAACTTTATCATAAGTTGCAGCGTAAATAGCTTTTTCTAACTCATCGTTACTGTGTTCGTGGCTGTAAACGCGTTTTTCGGTTTTGCCAACTTCAGTAGTTAATTGTTTTTGTATAAAGCACTGTACTTTAATAGCTTCGTGAGCAAATTTAATAGCTTCAACAAGTTCAGCTTCTTGTATCTCGGCGCTTTCGCCTTCAACCATGTTAATATCATGCTCGCTACCGGCAACAATAAATTCTAAAGTTGCAGTTTGCAGTTGGGTTAAAGTTGGGTTGATAACCAATTTACCATCAACTTTAGCTACACGCACTTCAGATATAGGGCCATTGAAAGGGATATCAGAAACAGATAATGCTGCTGATGCCGCTAAACCAGCTAAGCAATCAGGCATGATATTTTTATCAGCTGATATTAAAGTTATCATTACTTGTGTATCAGCATGATAATCTTCAGGGAACATTGGGCGCAACGCACGGTCGACCAAACGTGAGATCAAAACCTCGTAATCTGATAAACGGGCCTCGCGGCGTAAGAAACCACCCGGGATACGACCTGTAGCAGCATATTTTTCTTGATAGTCAACAGAAAGAGGTAAAAAATCTACTCCTTCCTTTGCCTCAGGCGATGAAACAACAGTAGCTAATAACATGGTATCACCCATTTTTATCACTACTGATCCATCAGCTTGTTTGGCCAGTTTTCCTGTTTCGATCTCGATGGTGCGGCCGTCACCTAAATCGATTACTTTTTTAATTACATTCATCTTTTTTGTGTTGTGGTGCGCTTTCATCTTCGGGTCGCACCGGTTTTATTTGTGTGTAAAATTTGTTTCCTTGAAAGTAAAAAAGCCATCCCCTTAATTTTGTGAGACGGCTTTTTATTTTGTACCTGCAATTATTACTTAATGATATCCCTAAGCTGTAACGCTTTGATAATAGCACGATACCTTTCGATATCTTTTTTGTAAAGGTAAGCCAGCAGTGCGCGGCGTTTACCTACCAATTTTTGAAGTGATAACTGAGTTGAAAAATCGTGTTTGTTTTTCTTCAGGTGCTCGGTTAAGTGAGCGATACGGGTGGTAAATAAAGCTACCTGTCCTTCGGCGCTGCCTGTGTCTGTGGCGCTTTTACCGTGTTTTGCAAAAATCTCTGTTTTTGCTTCTTTACTTAAATACATTACTGTGAATAATACTAAAGCGTTTATAAATTCTGTTAATTGTGGGTGCAAAGATAGTGTTTAAATTCAAAAGAAAAAAATCAAAACTCAAAAGTTATTACCCGGTATAACTAAGGACGATCATTGTTTAATATCAACTTTTTTGCTTTTTCCAGCGGTTCATCGTGCCCGGCTTTTACACCCACTATGGTAGGTTTTATAACCATATCAATTTTAACCCCTTTCCGTTGCGTTTCCGTACCATCGGGGTATAGTACATCTATTCCCGAAATAAGCGTGCTTATATTACCGGGTAAAACTATTTGCGACACATTCCCGTCGGCGCCTGCAGTTGTGCTGCCAATCACCGTAACATTGGGTGAACTTTGGAACGCCATTGTAGTGTACTCAGCCTGGCTTTGTGTCTGTTCATTAACAATCACTATTACTTTGCCCTTATATGCAACCGTTGGATTTACTTTAAGCGGCGGCGACAACAGGAAAACCCCGGGTTCGGCCACCCTGCCCTGGCTGAATTTTACAAAATCTGCATCGCCGGTTTTAATAAATGGTACAAATGTAAAAGGCATAAATTCTGATGGATAACAGCGCATGTCAATTATAATACCTTTAGTATCCTTAAACAGCTTTTCAATTTCGGGCAAATCCTTGTTATGGTATTTAGCCGGATATAAATACCCTATCTGTTTATCTATTAAATAATACCCCGGCAATTTCGGATCTGGATTAAAATCGATAGCATAATTTATCTTATCATGCGGTATGCCTTCTATATCCTGCGTTAGGGTTTTTCCATCCCTTGTAATGGTGAAGGTGAAATTTTGCTGATTGCTTCTCAACAAGTATGCGCGCGGCATATCGCGTAATTGAGTCGGATAATTAGATGCAGCAGTTATAGGCAAAAATTTCTTTACCAATTCTGTTACGCTAACACCATTGATGGCCGTGATAATATCCCCAATCTTAAATTTATCTTCAACTGAAAGTGTATCATTATAATAGCCTGTTACAACAAGTTTATCTTCAATAAATTTTGCCTTGAAGGGCGGTGAAAAACGTCCTCTGTAATCTTCAAGTGGTTCATTTGCCGACCATATATTGGCATGGGTATCATGTATGCTGCTGATCATGGCCATTGCAGTAACCATGTACGCTTGCGCGTTAGCATCATTAACAAATTGAGGAATAAATTCGGGTAAAGCCTTATTCCAGTCTTCACCAATCAAATGGCGATATGGGTAAAAGTATTTGATCATGTTCCAATAACGATACAGGCATAACAAACGGAAACCTGCATCTGGATATTCCATGCCGTAGTAAGGGTTCTCATTGTTAAACACAGGGTTACCCACTCCCCAAACCATATCTACATAATAATTTTTAGCGGTGTTATTACGGTTATTAAGTATGTAAGTAAGCTTATCTGTTAACGAAGCGCTTAACACCGATCTGTCAAACAATTGGCCATAATCAGGCTGTAATGTTACGTCAGTGCCGGTAAATGGTTTACAGTCGCCACATTTTTGGGGTACACCAAATTTATCAACCCACTGTTCAATAGCGGCACTTAGTTCGCTGTTGTTTGTTGCTTTTAATACAGATGGCATAACCCTGAAAAGTTCAGCATCCATATTATAGTTTCCTTTAGCAACTTCATGGTGATGATATTTAATAAACCCCCAAACCTGGCCAAGCATAGTCAGGTTTTTTATCTGTTGCTGGTTCGTCACAATTTTATCGATTCCCGACTTTTTACTGAACGCAGTATCCTGCTGTGCTTTGGTTAATACTATCTTCTTTATTTCAGCTCGCTCAATTGGCTTGCCATCAATTAATAACTGCATATTATCAAACCACATTTTGCCCCGGCCAACCAGCAATGCGCCCGCATTTATGTTTATAGCTTTTTCCTCATCATAAGGCAAGGTTATGCTATACTCCTTCCAATCTGTAGTACCATGAATATTTTGATCGGCCATATTATTGAAAGCGGTGGTACCATCGATCCGAAGCCAGAAGCCCGCATAACCCCCGGTTACATTTTCGGTTTTAATATATCCCCGCAGTTCTATGGTTTTTCCTTTAAAACGGTTAGCATTATAAAACATGACGTTCCCAAAGACTCCACCATTCCCTTTCGATGCGATGGATAATGAATACTTTCCATGCTGTACAATGGTACTATCAACTGCATAATCATAAAATTTAGCAAGTGAAGCTACGCCCGTCCAGCCTGTTGGGAATTTGGTTTCAGTGCTGATCTTTTCAAAGTCGCCGTTGAATTGTAGTTGGGCATTTGTTTTTGTGCAGCCTAACAGGCTTAATAGCAACAGCAGTAAAAACAGATTTTTCATAAGGTTTAAGTTGATAGTTAGATTTAGATTGAAACGCAATTTAACAGTAATTAATTCATATATATTAGTTAAAAAAAGTTAAAAAGGCTTATACGGTTCTATATACTGGCATCGCGCCGAACAATATGGCATATTACCCGTTAAATAATACATTTGTAAACTATAACTAACCGAATGTACAGCACCTACGAAACTGAACTCCGCGTACGCCCCGATGATATTGACATGTACAATCATGTACACCACAGCAAGTACATGGATTATGTAATGGCCGCACGTTACGACCAGATGGAACGCTGCTACGGCCTTGGTATGGATAAATTCCAGGAGAGGGGCTATGGTTGGCTGGTGCGTGGTGTATGCATGGATTATAAGCGTGCTTTAAAAATGAACGACTATTTCCTGGTACGCACGCGGATCATATCTATCGATGAAAAAAAATGCCGTGTACATTTTGAGATACTTAATAAAGCCACCAGGAAAACGTGCTGTGATGGATGGTTCGATTTTGTTATGATAGAGATAGCAACCGGTAAAGGCGTCCCGATCCCGCAGGATGTTATTGAGCATTATGTAGCGCCACATTAATTACTTGTTTTTTTAACTTGAAATAGAATTGTGGATATTTTTACTTAAAAAAATCCCACAAGTCGTAGAATTCCCCACTATAAGAATGTATGATAACAGATGGGCCGTTTGATCTGCTTATTGTCACTAACAAAATACATTAATGGCGAAACACTGTCAGTATTTTAATCAGGGCAATTTCGTAGTTTAGCATTTACCATATCCTCAGCCAATGTTACCTGCAAAACCTTCATTTTTATTTATCATTGCCTTGTTATTTGTTGCATTATCCCATGCCCAAGTAAAACCCGGCCATGCCGAAATTACCAAATGGCCCGATGATAAAAAAGGCGCAGTATCCATTACTTACGATGATGGCAACATTAATCAATTCAAATATGCCTTGCCTGTTATGGAACGGCTCAAGCTGCCAGCTACATTTTTCATCATCACAGGCGGCATACCCGGCTCAAAATATCATGGCAGGTTTATTGGCCGGCCGGTAAAAACTATTATTGCCGAATCGGCCAATATGCCTACCAATGCACAAAACTTTTTGGAACGCTGTTCAGCCGCAGGCTATTTGGGTTATAAAGGCACCATAACCTATCATACCAAAGCCGCTAGTTTGTATGATGAAGGTAAAACCAAAAAAGCCTACCTGTTAATGGATACCTTGTACGCTAAGGTACGCCACCACGATTTTAAACCGGGTTACCAGCCCTGCGATGAGGTATTACAGGAAAAGGGCTCAACGTGGGCCGATTTCCGCGCAGTTGCCGCCAAAGGTTATGAATTTGCCAGTCATTCCATTACCCATGCCAGTATGCCCGCGCTTGATTCGGTAAACATAGCCTATGAATTGATGAAAAGCAAGACTGAGATACAGGATGAGCTCGGCGCTAAATACACCTTCTCTGCCGAAGTGCCTTATGGTTATGAAAATGCACGTGTAATGTCTATCGCCTACAGAATTTACCCCGCTCTGCGTAACAGAATGCCCGAACCGTGGTTAAAGGAGATCGATCGCGTCAGCAACCAAACGCCCGGCACCACTACAAAGGACTATATCCAGTGGCAGCGAGGTGCTACCACCAAAACTCCGCTTCCGCTTATGCAGTCATGGGTTGATACCGCCGTAAACAAGAACAATACCTGGCTGGTGCTCGTTATCCATGGTGTTGATGGTCTGGGCTACGAGGCCCTGCCCCACTCACTGCTGCAGCAATATTTTGATTACATTAAGGCCCGCCAAAACAAACTTTGGATAGCCACTTTTGGCGATGTAACCAAATACATGCGCGAACGGGAAGCTACCAAAGTAGAAAGCAGTTTACAAAGGGATAAGATTGTTATTCATTTGAATTGTCGGCTTGAGGATGCGGTTTATAATGTGCCTTTAATGATCAAGATTTATGTGCCAAACAATTGGAAAAAGGCATACATCATGTATGGGAAACATGTGCAAAAAGCAAGTATATTAAAAGACGATTATAAAAATTATGTAACACACAAAATAAACAATAATTATAAACAGATCATCGTTTCAAGTGGGGTATAGCTCTATCAATGCTTAAATGTAAACATCCCGTCTATATCTCTTTCTTTAGAAAAATTGAAAATATAAAGCAGGATGTTTTCTAAGGTTTTAGTAAATATCTGTTAAAGCAAATTTAAACAAGCTTGAATTTTTGAGGCATTTTTATCTTTAATATCATTATCAAAATAACCATCATTAGTGGTTGTTCTTACTTTTACAACCTTATGTGCTTTTAATATAATTATCTGTTCCTTGCTTAGTGGATATCGAACCTCAATTCCCTCGGCTTCGCTTCCGGCAAATCCTGTAGCTCCGCATCCTTTGCAAGTAATTTGATATTCCAGGTTTTGAAGGGTTACTACTTCTCCGTCATCTAATTTCAGCATCAGTTGGGCGTCTTTATCAATTGAAAATACTTTATTCATCATCAATTTCATGTCGAAGGTTTCAAAATCACCCACTAATGATATTCTAAAATGCGCATTCGACATTGTTGACATGGATGAACTGAGTGTTTCCCACGATGTCCGTTTAACCGTTTTACCGGTAAAATCGTCGGTATGACTTTCTTCTAATTTTTGTCCAAATGATTTAGTAATGATTCCCGTTAAAAGAATCAGGATGATTAGTGTTGTTTTTTTCATTATAAAATTTATTAATTGTGACAAGGTTTGCTTGCATTAGCGATGCAAAAATACTAATAATATTAGTTGTCAAAAATAATGCAATTAATTAAATTCACAATATTTTTATAAAATAATATTTTGCCCCATCATAGGTTAATTTAATAATACTAGCTATTCCCCACTCCACAAAATCGTGTATTATATTCCCCTAACTAAACCTTTATATTCCCACTAACAATTGAACAGGCATTATCATGCGTAACATTATTGTGCTACAAAAACTGGTGCCTGATTTGTAGTTTACATAAAATACACGCAAAACTGGGGAGTGTTTATTATAACTATAAGCGTGTTTTTACAGCTAAATTCAAACTTTTTCCATATTAAACTTTAGTTAAAAATTATGTATTAAATAAGTAATAGTTAACTATGCTTTTATAAAATCAGTGGTTATTTATAGCATTAGTTATTATTTGGCAAACAAATTGACTATTAGTATTAGCTGACTATAGTTAAGTGATGGATGCCGATATACTAAAACAATATAACATAAAAATGCTCGACCCAAGATGGGCAGCTAAGAGAACACTTATACTCATTCGGGATAATTACAAATGCAGGAATTGTAACTCAACCGAAAATTTACAGGTACACCACAGGCAGTATCATTTTTTTGATGCATTGAAAACCTATAAAGATCCCTGGGACTACAATAACAACCTGCTGATAACACTTTGCAAAACCTGTCATGATCGCGGTCATGAATTATATAAAGTACCAATTAAACACATAAAACATGGGGCTATTTGATTTTTTAAAGAAAGAAAAAAAGCAACGGGTTGAAACCATAAATAACCTGGACGAAGATACAGTAGATAAAAACCTGTTTATTGAGGAGGGCGACTCCCTTTCGGAGGAGGTGGATATGCCGGTTAATGGTAATAGCCCCACAAGCATTCCTGAAAAATCGACCCTTATTGATCAGATATTCGATTATGTGAACCAGGATTTTGAATCACGTGGTTACCAGGATGCCATTGTGCAGCCTGATACCCATTACCTGAACGAAAACCTGGAGTTGATAAGAAATGATTACCAGTTAATAATTGATAAAGCCACTTATAAATATAAAGAGTTTTTGACCGAGCTTGATTTCCATATCGCTACCCGCACCGGCATGGGCCTTACGGAGATAGTACAAGGGCTTGAAGCAAAAAAGAAAATAACCGAGCAGCATTTAGCTTTTGTTGAAGATGAAATGAAGGCTATACGGGCCAACGAAGGCAAAGTGCAGCGTATAAAGCTTTCGTATACCAAAGGCTTTAAACGTGGCGCGTCTGCTCTATCTAACAGTTTTATAACCTCAAGTAATATATAACTGGTCATGCTATCAAAAAAATTTAACATTTTTTGGCTTAAACTTTCCTGCTTCCTGATCGGCTGGGACTACAGTATGGTACGCAATTGCAGCGAACTGTCAAAGCGCGATGCCAAACGTTATTGTTCGGCTTTATTGCTCATCAGCGTTATTTGGTTTTTTGTGGGTTTTGCTTTTTCAAACCGCTATCTTTCTTTAGGCATACCAGGCAGTTTGGCGGGGGGGCTTATATCAATTATCTGTATTATACAGATCGAACGCCAGATCATCATGTCGAGCCGTAACAAGGTGTTGGCTATATTTCGTATATTTTTGGCACTCATCATGTCGGCTATCGGCGCTATATTGATTGACCAGTATGTTTTTCGCAATGATATTGAAGGCATGCTGAATGAAAGCCGCCGCGACAGGATCGAAGCCAAAATAAAAGACCGCAATAATGAATTGGAAGAACGCCTGAGCGGCCTTAACGTTGAGTTGACCAAATTAGACGCTACTATAAAAGATCAGCAGCAAAAATTTACCGATGAGCTTTTCGGCACAGGAAAGTCGACCGGTACCCTTGGCTATGGCAGCATAGCCAAGGGCCAGGAATCGTTCCTGAAATCATCCATAGACCAGCGCGAAAAGATACGCCAGGAAATATCAAACGTGCAGGACAATAAACTCCGCATCCGCGACCAGATTGAAAAAGATGTAATGAACGCACCCCGTGGTTTTCTTGAAGAGTTCAGGATATTACTGGCTTTGATACGTACCGACGGTTGGTCGTTAATGGTGTACATCATATTCGTGTCTTTCTTTTTGTGTATCGAAACCATTATCGTGGTAACCAAATACCTGCACAAAACGAAAAATGATTACGAGAATATTGTCGATTTCCAGTTGGAAGTAAGGTTTAAACAATTGCAAAACCTGGAGATGGACACCATCCGCAAAATGGGCCGTTCACAACTGATAGACAGCTCAAACAGCCTTGCATCAAGGGTGATATAAAATATTTTGTAAACCTAAACCTATTACAAAATTTTAAGTTAGTATCGGCACGAAACTTCGATGTTCGACATTCGAAATTTGGTGTTCGATATTAACTTTTAAAATGTCCCTTCAATCAAATCACCATAAAATTTCATCAGATCCATCCCTGCTGCCCTCACCTGTTGCGGTATCAAGCTGGCGCTCGATTGTCCGGGGGTAGTATTCACTTCTATAAAATAAAAATCCTGGCTGCCTTCCAATAATATAAAATCAATACGCACCATACCTTTGCAGTTAAGGCGAAGATAAATTTCGGTCAGTATATTAGCTATTTTTTCATTCTGCTCATTGCTCAGGTCGGCAGGGGTAATTTCATCCGACGCTCCGGCAGTATATTTAGCTTCGTAATCAAAAAACTCCTTATGGCTAATGATCTCGGTAGCCGGCAACACCATAATTTCCCCATTCAGCCTTGCTATGCCCCTGCTATATTCACGGCCTTTGATAAATTCCTCCACCAGTACCTGGTCATCTTCATGAAATGCCCTTTCCAGTGCTTCAGGCAAACCGGCTATGTTATGCACCTTGCTCATGCCTACGCTGCTACCGCCGTTGTTAGGCTTAATAAACAACGGAAACTTTAAATTGGCGGCAATGGTTGCCACATCATGCCCATCCTTACGGTGCAGTTGCATGCTTTTGGCTGCATTAAGCCCGTGTATGCCATGAACCAGCGTTTTGGTAAAAGCTTTATTCATGGTAATGGCCGATGTAGTAGCATCGCAGGTGTTATATGGTATGCCCAGCATATCAAAATAACCCTGTAGCTTACCATCTTCGCCGGGTGTACCGTGCACGGTGATAAAAGCGAAGTCAAACTTTATCTTTTCGCCGTTAAGCGTTAGGCTAAAATCGTTCTTGTCAATACTGATATGTTCATGCCCGGTATCATAAAACCAGTCGGCTCGGGTAATTAAAACGGTATAAACCTTAAACTTTGCAGGGTCAAGATTAGCAGCAATATTCTTCGCGCTGTTGATGGATACTTCGTATTCCCCGGTAAAACCACCGGCTATAAGGGCAATGTTTTTTGTTGGCATAATTTTCAATACTTGGAAAACCGGGAAAGTCCGAAAGTCCGAAAGATTATTTATCCAAATCTAAATAAAAAAATAAAGCCGTAAAGGTTTTAACTGTCACTGTATCTTTTTACTTCCGTACTTTCCGACTTCTGTACTTTCCGACTATTAGAAATATTCCTTATGTTTGGTTGCAAATATCTGTACAAAGCAATGAGTAAATTTTGGGCTTATTTAAAAACCAGGTCATTCCGTAATACGTTCTTAGCGGCCATAGGTTCAATACTATTATTGCTTGTTATAGCTTATTTAAGCCTCGACTACTACACCCGTCACGGTTCGGGCGTACCTGTGCCTATGGTAAAGGGCCTCAGCGCAGACAGGGCCATACAAACGCTTAGCGACCAGGGGTTCGGATACCAAATAGATTCAGTTTATGTACCCGATGAACCGCCCGGCACCATAGTTGAACAAGACCCCGATGCAGGCACCAACGTAAAGGCAAACCGTATTATTTACCTCACCATGGTAACGCGCCTTTCACCTCCTGTTGCCCTGCCCGATTTGTCTGATGAAAATTATATCGAAGCTGTAGCAACTCTTTCGAACTTTGGTTTGAAGGTTGGCGATACCACCTCAAAACCCGATATAGCCAATCATGTGCTTGAGGTTCGTTTCTCGGGACAAGTGATAAAACCCGGCACCAAAATACCAAAAGGCTCTCGGCTTGATCTTGTAATCGGTAACGGCGCAGGCGCAAGTGAAGTTGATGTGCCCGATGTGGTAAACCAGGACCTTGACGCGGCCAAATTTGCTATAAAAGGCGCAGGCTTAACTATTGGTATCATCCAGTATGAAGGCACCATTACCGACTCAACCAACCTGGTGGTAACAGCGCAATCACCAATGAAAACCGATTCGACAGTAAAGGTGAGCCTGGGCACACGCATAAATCTTTCAGTTACACAAGGTAAAAAGTCCGATGGCTCCAATTAATGCTACCGAATTTATGAACAGGCTTCAAAATGGCGAAGCCATTAATGTGCTTGATGTGCGCGAAGAGATAGAATATACCACCTATAATATGGGCGGTAAAAATATTCCCCTATCATTATTGCCGCATAGCCTGCACCGCCTCAACTACAACAAAACCGATGAAATTGTAGTTATATGTAAAATTGGCCTGCGTAGTGAAACCGCGCGGCTGCTGTTAAATGAAAACGGCTATAAAAACGCGCGCAATTTATCGGGCGGTTTAATGGCCATACTGAAACTTCATCAATAAACCCTAAAACATTCCCATAAACATGGCAGAAGAAAAAGCATCAAAAAAAAGTGGCATGCTTAAAAAATTTATCATTGCCCTGGTGCTCATAATTATAGTAGCGCTTGGTATAACCGGTGTAATTTATTATCTCAACTATTTTGGCCCCAACGTAACCGATAAGCAGGAGTATCTGTACATACATACCGGCGCTAAGTATACCGATGTATACTATACCATTAAAGAAAAACAAATGGTAAAGGATACTGCCACTTTTAACTGGGCCGCTCAAAATATGAAATACGTTACCCGGGTTAAGCCGGGGAAATACCGTTTAAAACCCGGCATGAGCAACCGTGCCTTAATAAACATGCTGGCATCAGGTACGCAGGAACCGGTAACGCTGGCGTTCCACACCATGCGTTTAAAGCAACAGTTTGCTGTATTTGTGTCCAAAAAAATAGAGCCTGATTCGACTGCCATTCTTAATTTACTTGATTCCGCAGCGTACGTTAAGCAATACGGCTTTACAACAGATGATGTGTACACCATGTTCCTGCCAAACACCTACCAATTGTATTGGAACACATCGCCCGAAAAATTCTTCAAAAAGATGTATGCCGCTTATCAGGAATTTTGGACACCCGAGCGTAAACAAAAGGCGGCAGCTATTAACCTTAACCCTGTACAGGTATCTATCCTGGCTTCAATAGTTGATGCCGAAGCACTGCACGATGATGAAATGCCAACCATAGCCGGCTTATATTTAAACCGATTAAATAAAGGCATGAAACTTGAATCAGACCCTACCATCATCTTCGCGCTGAATGATTTCACTATTCACCGCGTATTGAATAAAGACCTTAGCGTTAACTCGCCATATAATACTTATGTGCACACAGGCCTGCCACCCGGCCCGGTAATGATGCCGTCTATCAACGCGTTAAATTCGGTGCTCGATTATAAAAAAACTGATTACCTGTATATGTGCGCCAAAGCTGATTTCTCGGGCTATCATGCTTTCGCCACCAATATTGCCGATCATTTGGTAAACGCCCGTGCTTTTCAAAAAGCACTTAGTGAGCACCATATTATGAAATAATGTTTGAGTTTACCACACAACTACGCGTACGCTACGGCGAAACCGACCAAATGGGTTACGTTTATTACGGAAACTACGCTGAATTTTACGAAGTAGCCCGTGTTGAAATGTTGCGCACACTGGGCACCAGCTATAAACTAATGGAAGCTTCGGGCGTAATGATGCCTGTGGCCGAGCTGCATTGCAAGTATTTAAAACCCGCCCTTTACGACCAAATTATCACTATAAAAGTAATTTTAGACGAAATGCCCCGCGCCGGTATGCGCTTTAAATATCTCCTGTATAATGAAGATAATGAGCTGATAAATACCGGCGAGACGCTGTTGGTTTTTGTAAAGATGGACACTAATAAAATTTGCTTCATCCCTAAAGAACTTGCTGCGAAATTAAAGCCATATTTTGAGTAGCTTTGGGCTAAATGAGATGGCTGAACCGCTTTTTATTACGATTTAGATTCTACCGTGCCATTATTGCTTGGGCGCAATCCATTAAACCGGCGGGGTTTGGTACACTTTCGCTATACTCAGTAATTGTTTTTTTTGTTGAAGAATTTTTAACCGGCTCACTGGTTAATAAAGCATCATCGCTGGCTTACAGTTTTATGCTGGCGCTTTTTCCTGCAACCATATTTTTATTTACGCTTATCCCCTACATTCCTATACATAATTTTCAGGATGAACTGCTTAGGCTTGTGGCCCTTGTGCTGCCAAATGATAGTGCCAGCAAATTTTTTAATGCCAATGTGGTTGATATTGTAAAAAACCAAAATGGCAAATTGTTATCCTTCGGTTTTTTATCAGCTTTGATCTTCGCCACTAACGGTGTAAACAACCTTATGAGGGCTTTCAACCGTTCATCACTGGTGATGGAAACACGTACCTGGCTAAAACGGCGCTGGATAGCACTAATACTTACATTGGTAATAAGTATATCACTTTTAATAGCCATCGTTATCATGATTGCAGGGCAAAGCTTTATTAGCTTTATACAAGCCCACTTGTATAAAAACATGCATTTCTGGTTCTATATTTTTGCATTCGTGCGGTGGATCATCATTATTGTCATATTTTTTGTAACTGTATCTGTCCTTTACCGCTACGGTCCTGCACACAAACAGCGCTGGAAGTTCTTTAACCCCGGCTCTATCCTGGCAACCTGTCTTGCTGTTTTAACATCATTGGGGTTTACTTATTACATTAACCACTTCTCATCATACAACAAAATTTATGGCTCCATCGGCACACTCATTATTGTGATGCTGTGGCTGTATTTAAACTCGCTTATTATCCTTATCGGCTTCGAATTAAACGCCAATATCGACTTCGCCAAACGCAATGTTAAAGTGGTAAAACCAAATTTCAACAGCTTCCGCATCCAGAAATCAGAAAAATAATTTTCTTAATAATTTGATTAACAAATAATTACGTGTGTTTATTTAATTATTTAAAAAAAAGCATTATCAGATTTGCCAATTCGGCCCGGTTTTGTACTTTTGTCCCCGGAGAGTTGGCAGAGTGGTCGATTGCGGCAGTCTTGAAAACTGTTGACTGTAACAGGTCCTGGGGTTCGAATCCCTAACTCTCCGCAACCTCAAAGCAAGAAAAGCCTTATACATAACGTATGAGGCTTTTTTGTTTTAATTATAATAATCTGGTAGCAATTTTGGTAGCAAATTATGGCGCTTTTAGTAAGTATAATTGCTATATTTGATAACTGGTGTCGCTATCAGTAAAACTAAGGGGATGCTATTTATTTAGCGTCCCTTTTTATTTTCTATAAGCCTGCGGAGTTAGGTCAAGTTTTTTAAGCTGTTAATTACCAAGTTTAAAATCAAACCTCAGTTTAACTATCTTGAGCTTTTGGATAGTGTGGTCAAATCGCAATTTAACATCAGCGGACATGGGATATTGGTTCAGGGAGTCAAGCATACCCTTCACGGCTTTTGCTTTGGATTGCATATCAGTATATTCCCATTGAAATTTAAATTGCTTTAGGCTGTTAATCGTATATTCTGTATAGTGCTCTAAAGTCCACAGACATAGTTGAATTACATTTAAACAATATAAATCTAAAAAATGCCTTACTTTTTCATCATGTACGCCTGCTTTATTACAAAGCAGATTAACATATGTTGAGGTATTTGATATATAGTCAAAACATTTTACAACACCCTTCTCAATAAGTTCTTCAGGATGGTCATTGAAGTAATTATTTATTTTGTTAGAGTTGTTAAAAATAGCCTCTGCATATTGATTCCACTCCGTGTTTTCAAAGTGTAATTCAGAAAAGTCAACAGATAAAATCCGTGGTTCAATAATTAGTGCGTCAGCTTTAATAGACTGGGTTAATTTCAACTTTTTTTTATAGTATCGCCACGCCCCTATTAACACAAGCAAGATAAATCCAGCGAATATTCTACCATATAGCCTATGATCGCGAACTTCATCCAATCGTTGTTGAATTTGACTGTCTGTTAAAGTTAAATCTACCCCATAAGGGAAAGCTTCTTCAATATCTTCTTCACTACCAGTTATCACCCGACTGCTCACCAAACCCTTAGTATCAGCCCTTGGTAAATCATTTTTATGAAGTTCTGAATATTCTTTTTTGTCGGCCTGCACCACTGAATCTTGATCGATTTTGGGTATGCCTACTAAAGAATCTACTGGAAAATTGACATTGCTTTGTGCGTTTGAGTTCAGATATAAAAATACCATGAACAAGGTAATTAGGTTCTTCATGCTTGGTTACTTAGAGCGTGGAACTGCCGACTTACTCGCCACTGAGGTCCCGCGAAGAACCGATGCACAAAGCAAGCAACAGCCCACGCTCTAAGTATAGAGCATGAGCGTTTGCATTACTTCCTGTGCATCATTGAAAATTTCGCGGGTTTCAGTGACAGGAACGTTTAGCTAACGCTATTATTAATATTTTTCTGCGGTAAATATATACAAATTTTCAACCCTTAAAACCGACATATCAAGGTGAAATGTTTGTTTAATTACGTTGTCAAACTTGCCCGGGGGCTTGCGGAAGCAATCCGAATGAGGGGTTGTAAGGTTGAGGTGGTACTTAAATACACTGATATAAAAAATTATTTACAGATAATCGCCTGAATAAATACCTGGAGGGCATTCTATCAATCTGCTATTAGTTCAGTGGGCAAGTTGAGTTTGTATTTATTGGGCTAAGTTTATTACGAGTTCAAGAATGTTATCAATACATTTTATACTTAGGCGAGGATATTATGTCCCTTTTTTGGGAGTGTTAACGGACATAAGTGAGACCGTTTTAAAACATATTTACTAACAAGGTCGCAATATACAGGCATAAGAAAACCGAATTGAATGCCGGCATTAACGAATAAAAGTCTATATAATAATATATTGCTTGCTGTTACAAGAATGGTAAATCAAGCCGTATAGTAACGGAAAGTTGTAGGCCGTAACATTGAGATATATAAAGTAAAGGTATTATGATATAGGGGATGTTTTTACCCTTAATTAAGAGGTAAGAATATCACCCCTGTAAAAGTTCAGTGTATTTCTCTTTCATCAATTCATACCCGAGTTGGTGGTACTGGTATTGACCATACTCTTTAATTACCTTATTAAATTGTTGCTTTCTTTTGTAACGAATACAAGGTGCAATTCTCTTGCGATTCCAACTTTGGGGATTAATTCCAAAATCGTATGCCTTTCTTTGAGAATTACTTAACAATGCCCTATCAACAAGATCATTCATAATAACTAAATCATATGCTTTGAACAATTGATTGACTGATGTTTCCCAAGCTGAACGTTTCAACAAATCATTAAGAACAAGTGTACCACCTTTGTATGCCGCCATTTTGCTAATCTTTAATTCTACCCGAAGTATGTTAGCTGGCTGTCTATAGAGCAAACCCTTGTTATAAAACTTCAACAAAATTTGATATAACTCACATTCTTTATAGCCATCATCATGCTTACTATTAAAGCACTTGCCTTTATAGCTCAATATACTATCTAAAAAATTGTTAGGGCTGTATGGAAGTATAATATTAAACCCAAACTCTAAAGTATGTATAGTAGCTAAGGTCGGATCAATATTAAAACTATCTGTTAAATGTATAATGGTATCACTCAATTTAGTAAAAGTGAAATCATCATAATTATGCAAATTTTCGTTATAAAACTTGTGTAAGCTTCCTCTTATTCTAACCAGACCTGACGGATGAACGCTAAAAACCAATCCACAGTAATCTGCTGTATAGGTTTTTAAATCAGGGGTATCCATTTTGTAATGCTGTGTAAACTTCAGTTCACTACAATTTAAAAGATAAGCTGCCAGGCCTTTCTGCCGGGTCCAAATTGTCACTCCATCAAACATAGCTACTTAGTATAACGGATAAGCAAATCATGCCCGCGTCCCTTTCTTATGTTCAAGTGCAGTTATAACAGCGGATTTTTGATAAAGAATACGGCTACCAACCTGAAGAAATGGAATTTTACCTTTCTTTCGCCAACGTATTAGCGTAGGTTCGGTAATGTCTAAGAAGCTACATAGCTCTTTAGTATTAACTGGTTGCTCGTTATTGATGGAAGACCCATTGTTATTCTTTAAGCAGCCAACTAAACACTCTGTTATTAGTATCTGTAGTTCTTCAATGGGTATCGAAATTAATACTGTCGTGTTCATTTTTGAATAATTAATATTCAAAAGAGACGGTAATATTTTTCCCTACTTTCCTAATCTTCCTAATTGAGTGAATTTGGAAATTTTACTTTGTATTTCTTCTTCTTTTTCCAGAGCAGTTTTATAATGATGTGTAAATTCTGATCCCCCGAGATGTAAATTATTGAATTTGTTATTTAGTAACGTAGCGTAAACTCGGGCTGGCTGATTTACAATAACACTGCTATCCCTCAGACATTTAATCCAAAGAGATATAATTCCTTTATTGTTCCCTATATAATTATACTCTGAATCAACTGAAGGAGGAGACAGATTACGTAAAATGTCAATAGATAATTCCACATTTTTAGCACTATAGAACATATCATTAAACTCAGTAGGCTCCCTTTGTTTACTTTTTAGTGGCGGTCTTAACGTGTGGTTTGTATTAATTCCATTGCCACTAAGTTCCTCCAATATTTCTTCCTTTAAAAACATTAAACTTGTATCAACAACCCTTTCAACAATGTGATTGAAGTATTTTTTTTGAATCTCTTTATATCTGACACCCCTCATCTTTTTCAATTCTTCAATATTATTGATCTTAATGTAGGGCGACTTGCTTTTAAGGTGAAGCAATCCCGTTTCTATTGTTTTTAAACTATCCCTTAGAAGTCGTTTTTTGTTATTTGATTTAGTTTCTAAATCAAAGTTCGACCGCATAGACTTTAAACATTCCAATGTCTTAATACTAAGCTTTTTTATATAATCCTTTGCACTTAGTTCGTTAATAGAAACGTTAATAATTATCGCTTGATCGTATACCTCCCCCGATTCAATATATCTGCTGTCATAGTTGCCACTCAATATGGGCAATTGAAGTTCTCCTGCAATTGATATGTTACAAGCCTCATTTAGTAATAAGGCTAATTTATTATCTGTATCCATCTTAGATTAAACAATGGCCATTTTATTAACCGGTGCACCCCAAGCTTTCATCATTACAACCTTTTTGAGCTTTTCAGTGACATCAACATAACGTTTAAAACTTTTGTAATCTGTATGTCCGCTTATACCCATTACCTGTTCAGCACTCATGCCTTTTTCAAGTGAGAGGGTACAAAATGTTTTTCGTCCAGTATGTAGGTGTATTAATTCATATTTAGGATAGGTGGTGGTTTCACGCTTCGCACCGCGAAAGCGTACAATTTCAATAGGCTCATTAATCTGAGCATCTTTACATAATTCCTTTATGTAAATGTTCAGCTTTTGACTGCTGATTAATGGCAAAGGCTTATGTAGTTCTTTATACTTATCCAATATCGCATAAGTAATTTCATTTAACGGTACTGTTAGTTCTGTCTTGGTTTTTTTGATCACAAGATTTATTTCATCTTGCTTTATATGCTCTCTTTTCAATTGCTGCATATCGCTTATACGTAAGCCACTCGCACAAGAAAAGCAAAACACATCCCTTACCTGGTCGAGCCTTTTGTTCTTAGTCAAGTCCATATTCAACAAAGCAGATAGTTCAGCCTGTGTGAGTGCGATAACCTCCAATTTTTCCCGTTTAATTGAAAAACTCTTGTAACTATCATTAACCTTAATACCATTTTTCCGAGCATAGTTGAGAAAGGTTTTTAAGGTACTAAGGGCCTTTGCAATTGTGGTATTGTTCAATAAGGGTTTCACAGCGCCTTTAGCGTCTGTTTTGGTTCGATTAATTAAAAAGGTTTGGAAGCGTTGAAAAAAGGCGTAATCAATAGTATCAAATCTAACCTTGTTCTTTGTCTCGGCTTGATATGCTTGTAAGTGATTTTTGACAGATTTATAAACGGTTAACGAGCCTGCTTCCCGGCTTGAAATATGGTCTGTGATATACTTATCCATGAAATCAAAAAGGTAGTCCTTATGTTCCTCTTTTTTAGTCTTGCTACTTGAACCCGATTTTAGCGCATCAATAACCATCGTAGCAGAGTATGGTATCTTATCGAGTTCAAATCTTACTTCAATGTCTCTAATGTCAGCCTTAACTTTAGCGATATAACTGTTCATTGTTTCGACCTCGGTTTCCAAAAGGACTATTTTATCTAAACTTTTATGGAGATCAGGGAGCAGCATCTTTTTTGCTTTTAAGGGGGTAACATACACTGCTAATTGATGCCCAGCATCCCAATTAATAGAATTTAGCTTTGTGTCTTTAAGTTGGTAATACTTTCTTTGCCCTGATACTTGGTATATCAATTCCAACGGGCATTTAGTGAATTTATCAGGCTTGTCTGCCCGCAAGTTGAAACGCAGAGTACTCATAATGTCGCTATTAATAAAACTAAACTAATATAAGCATTTTGGATTTAGGTAGCAAATGAGGTAGCAATTTTTCTGCAAATAAGGTTAAGATTATTTTAGCCATCTTTAGCAAACAAGCTTAATTTATATATAAATGACGTTTTTGTATTAAAGAAAAGCAAATGAAATATCATAGGTTCAAGTCCCTAACTCTCCGCAAGTTAAAAAAGCGCTTAAGTTTCACTGATCTTAAGCGCTTTTTTTATTTATTATCATGGTATATATTCCAACGGACAAAAAAATAAAAACAGTGTATGCAAAATATGTTGCTCCTATATCAGGTGTTAAACAGCTTCCATTGCCCTTCGGAGATGACTTCGACAGTCTTGTTGACCACTTTGATGGCGGTCTGATCGTCAATAGCATATACCGGTACCGGTAGCTTTGCAGCCCATATTTCTGCATTATCTTTGGAAGCGTCAGGGAAATCCTTATTATCAAAGTGGGGAATCAACGCAAAGTCAACCAATCCCGCTCCATGGGCCGTAAAAAAAATCCTGCTGATTTCTCCCTGGGGTGTTGAGAATACAAGGTTTTCTGATGTTAGCGCCTTATTGCTTCCGCCGGGAGGGTTTCGATAGGTCTCTCCGAAGGTGGAACTTACTGCCATGCTTCCGGCGCTCACGCCTACATAGACCATTTTTTGCAATAGCGATGGTAATAGGTCTGCGAGTCCGGACTGTTGCATCCAGTAGGATAGATATAAGACATCACCACCCCAAACCAGTAGTACGTCGGCGTTTTGAATGTCTGTGATCCAAATCTTTTTCTCGATACTGGAGAGCGCAGTTAACTCCAGCAATCCTAAAGATTTCCAACCCAATTGACCAAACGGGGACTTGGTTTTTCCACAAGCCGCCTGCCAGGCCATATTAGCACCATTAGGATGGGGATATATAGCTGTGGGAATAAACAGGGCATTACATTCGGCTATGGGTTTGCCCAAAAGGCTAACTAATGCGTTATAAATGCTTGTGTTGCTAATACCGCTGGAAGTGAGAAGAAGCTTCATCATGTTTAAATTTAGTGAGTAAATTAAATATCACAAAAATTCATCAATATGAAGCTTTTATAATTAAGCGTCTTGGCCTTTAGGTATACCAACTAAACCATCAAAGGGTTCTTCCGATAATTATAGATTTAATTTCCAAAAATCGTTGAAATATACCGGATACTTGGCTCCGCCCGCTAACTTACTACCTGCCCCGAGGCCAAAATATGCGGTATTGCCAATTACAAATCCAATAGCTTGCGACCTTTCCTGCCCTTTAAAATCTTCGTCTTTAGTCCATTGATCCGTAGCCGTATCGTATATCAGCACAGCTTTCCGAAATGCCAGGCTTTGACCAATTCCGCCAATAACATAAATCTTGGTTCCCTTAGTAAAAGCAACAGGGTTATAAAGTGGCTCAATAATATCGGCTTTTTTTGTCCATTTATCCAGGGTTGGGTCGTACTCCCAAAAATCACCCACGACTTCGTCTATGCTGGTACCTCCGCCCATATAAGCTTTGCCATTAATAGAAGCGCTCACCATCTCAGCAACTCCCATTCCGGGATAATCTGCCATTTGTGTCCACTGGTCAGTGGCAGGCGTATATTTCCACACATCCTGTTTTGCCAGTAAAAGGCCGCCAATTAAATAACCGTAATTGCCAATTGAAAAAGATATGGCCGTTTGCCTGTTACCACCGGGAAAATCTGCCTTTTTTGCCCATGTATCGCTGGAAGGATTATACTCCCAAAAGTCGCTGCATAAGAGATTGGTTTTGTAATTATATCCTGTACCCAAATATGTTTTGTTGTTTATGGTAAATCCGGCCATCATCCCCATTCCATTCCCGGGATAATCATTTAATCGTTGCCATTTATCAGATGAAGGATCGTACTGAAATACTTTGGCGGTATCATTAAAAGAATCCTCGTATTCCCCACCAATAACATATCCTTTATTATTTTCGGAAAAGCCAAACGTCCAACGAAGCGCAGTACCCGGATAGTTTTTTAACTGGAACCAACCCTTCGGCTCTGTTTGCGTTGTATCGGTGCCATTATCATCATGTTTAACCAGTACAACATTATTTTTTTTACATGAGGTTAAAACAAAAATCAATGCAATAACAATTATGGTGAGATTTAACTTAGGCATGATAATTCAAATAGGTTTTACTATAATAAAATTATAACAAAAAAGTTACAAAAACAAATAAATAATTGATTTCCAGCATCAGAGCCTATATTCGAAATGCATCAATAACTTTTATGATTTATACTACCGTAACAAATTTTTATTATTTTCGCAGCCATTTCAACGGAGAGGTGTCAGAGTGATCGAATGTGCCTGATTCGAAATCAGGTGTACTGTAACAGGTACCGGGGGTTTGAATCCCTCCCTCTCCGCTTATTTCAATATTAAATACAGATAAATGCCTGCAAATCAAATGATTGCAGGCGTTTGTTTTTTAACTAAACCGCTGTTTTATTCATCAAATCCCCGCAAAAAAGGGCGTATTTCGGTGAGTAAAATAGTCGAAATTCTTACTCACCAATATCTTCATACCGCTCTGATTATCAGCGTGTTCAATCATTGAACATCTTGTGAAAGAAAGATTGCAAGCCTACTTTTGTTTCACTTAATGCTTTAAAAAGTATGAAAACCACATTCAGCTTGCTTTTTTATTTAAAAAAGCCAAAAAACTATGAAAATGGCCCGATGCCAATTTATTTACGCATCACCGTCAATGGGAAACGGGCCGAGACTACCTCCGGCAGGGAATGCCTGCCGGTCAATTGGAACAGCGCCTCCGGCAGGTTACGGGGTAACAAAGAAGAGGCGCGATCATTTAATGCCTATCTTGACAATTTGCAGTCACAGGTTTACGAAGCGCACCGGTTGTTAACAGAGTCAGGTAGCCGGATCTCGGCAGATACCCTTAAAAATAAACTGCTTGGTAAAAGCGAAAAGACCCGGACGTTGATAAATATTTTTAAAGACCATAACCGAAAGGTGGCGGCTTTGGTAGGAAATGGGTATTCACCGGGTACATTGACGCGCTATGAAACATCCCTGAAGCATACCCAAAACTTCCTGATTTGGCAATACAAAGTCTCAGACATCGACATCATAGACATTGACCATGACTTTATCACCAATTATGAATTTTATTTGCGGTCTGAAAAGAAATGTGCCAATAACTCTGCCGTCAAGTACATTAAGAACTTCAAAAAGATCGTCCGTATCTGTTTGGCCAGCGGCTGGCTGGTCTGCGATCCCTTTATCAATTACAAGGCAAAAGTAAAACAGGTTGACCGGGTATTTCTAAATCCTGACGAGATACAAGCGATAGCAGACAAGGAATTTGATACCGACCGGTTGAGCCAGGTCAGGGATGTTTTCTTGTTCAGTTGCTTTACCGGGCTAGCTTATGCTGATGTAAAGAAATTAAATAAAGCAGAAATTATAAAGGGTGTTGACGGAGAAATGTGGATCGTAACTAAACGTTTAAAAACGGATACCCCCACCCGTGTGCCGTTATTGCCATCCGCGATGACGATACTACTTAAATATGAAAACCACCCGGCGTGTTGTTATAAAGGCAAAGCTTTACCTGTGTCTGCCAATGAAAAGATGAATGCCTACCTGAAAGAAATAGCCGGTGTTTGTGGGATCAATAAAAACATCACCTACCATACTGCCAGGCACACCTTTGCCACCACCATCACCTTGTCTAATGGCGTACCGATAGAAACCGTATCGAAAATGCTTGGCCACACGAATATCAAAACAACCCAGCATTATGCGAAGATACTGGATATGAAAGTCAGCCAGGATATGGCGCAACTCAAACGGAAATATGCGGCCGTTTGACAATTGCCTAATCTTAAGGTCGCATTTTGCGACCTTAAGATTTAAACTCCCTGCCTCCAAATTAATAAACACGCATTATTAAATTAATCCCATGAAAGACCAACTGATACCCGATGAACAAATAAGCAACAAGATCTACCTGATAAGAGGGCAGAAAGTCATGCTGGACATCGATCTGGCTCAATTGTATGGCGTAGAAACTAAACGACTGAAGGAACAGGTCAAACGAAACATTACCAGGTTCCCCAGCCATTACATGTTTCAACTTACCAGGGAAGAAAATGAATTTATACGGTCGCAAAATGCAACATACAGGCATGGAGAGCACTCAAAATATTTAAGTATGGTTTTTTCAGAACACGGAATATTGATGTTATCTAACGTTTTAAAAAGCGAAAGCGCCATCAAGGTTAGCATTAGGATCATTGATATTTTTGTCAAACTTCGTGAGACATTGGTTGACCATACAGAAATTTGGTTACAGGTCGAAAAGATAAAAAACCGGCTTGATAATCAGGATAAAAATATGGAAGTGGTGTTTCAGTATTTGGATGAATTGTCAAACAAACTAGACAAGCCTAAACCAGAGTCTGAACCACGTAAAAGGATCGGCTACAAATCTGAAGAATGGTAAACCCATTGGCTGCGGCAGACGACTCCTGAACCCCGCACGTTTCCCGGCGGGATTCATTCGCCGCCCGCCTCGCCTGTGCGCACAAAACAGTGCTACGCACAGATTTGCTTTGGCCTTTGCACTTATAAAACGCATTTCATATTCACCACCTCCGCGAAGATAGCCTACCGCCGGGATAAAAATTCAAGGCTATACAAGCGGGCCATGTTGTTCGTTTTTCAGCGGCTGGCCCGGCCTTGACTTTTTACCCGGCTCGCGCTGTTTGTTGCTCAACTGTTGAATATGGCATGTCTTGTTCGTTAGCATGACGGAAACAGCGACCGGATTCAAACTTTTAGCCCTCTTTTGAAACTAAGCTATAACTTTTAGTTTTGCAGGACTATTCCTGTAAGCCTTATGATTACTACTTACTTTAAATACCGCAGCCGTTTTAACTTTTCACCCAACACTTTTGAGATCGGCAGGCCGCTGATTCAAAATAAAAAGTTGGAGGACAATTTCTTTTTGCTAAAACTCTATGCTCTGAGGCAGGAACAATACCCGGACTTTTACAAGTATCATTTAACACATTATCTTAAAGACCACCCCGCCCAGGAAGAAACCTTTTTTACCCATGTAAGGGATATTACGGTGAACCGTATTAAACACTTCAAAAGGACAGACCCCTTTGCTGGTAAATATGCGGCCAATATGCTGAGCGCTACAAAACTCGAAAACTTTTACAAATACCTGCAAACGATTGACCGATGGAACAAAAGTAAACCCATCGAAGCGGTGATCAATGAAAAGGATGAACAGATAAAAAAATTAAAAGAGCAGGTTAAGCAACTGGAGGCGCAGGTAAAGGAATTTAACAAATATGAAGCCGGTGAAAAGATCGCCATTAATAAAGGCAGCCTGCCGGTATTTATAGACCTGGTATTGCAATTACAGGAACTGACCATGCAGAACGAACACAAATTGCTTCGTTCACAAACCCAAAGCCCATGGTATAAAATGATCGCCAAATATTTCCTGCATGGCGAAAACGAGATTCCCATCGATACTGCCCGTAATTATTTCCCCGCCAGGAAAGGTGAACAGTCCGCGAAGTTCATCAGCATCGACGAAAAGGACAAAATCTACGAGATAAAGTCCCGCACAAAAAAATAGCCAGTTTACCCACTCATTTTCATTATGTTACCTCGCCTGACCAAACACATCCAATGGTCATCTAAAGCTATGCTTTTGTACAGAAATTTGTAATCAAATCGTACAGCGCGATAGGCAATTAATGCCGATACGAAACAAACGATTATTTAACGAACTAAAACAAAGGAGAAAGAACAGATGAATGTAGAGTTAATCACCAAAGAAGACTTAAAGGAGTTTAAAAGCGACTTGCTAAGCGAGATCAAAGCCATCATGCAGCCTGGCCAGGGCCAAAGCAAACAATGGCTCAAAAGCATAGAGGTACGGAAACTATTGAAAATATCGCCGGGCACCTTGCAAAACCTGCGGATCAATGGTACGCTGCGTTATTCCAAAGTGGGCAGCATTATGTATTACAAGCTGGAAGACATCAATAAGATACTGGAAGGGAACCAGCGCTAATGCAAAAGGAAACGATCACTGGCCAGTTGGCTAACTACACGAAACAGGTCAGGCGCATGGCAAAAGACCAGCGGCTGCTGGCGACCCATATCAGCCTGTTCACGGCCATGTTCGTCGCCTGGCAGCAAAACGGGTACGCCAGCCCGTTCGCGGTAACGAGAAAAGGCTTAATGGCCTTTTCAAAGATCGCTTCGGTCGCCACTTATCATAAATGCATTAAAGAATTGGATGAGTTTGGCTATATCAGATACCAGCCAAGTTTTCACCCGAAAATAGGCAGCTTAATTTACTGGCCGGATCAGGTATAATGTCGATGCCATCAAAAGCCGGACGGCACAGGACAAGACAGAACAAATTCATAACGAGAAAATTCGCAGAGAACCAGTTCTCTCAAAAAAACAGCGCCAAAATTTAGTATAGAATACTAAAATGCTTATTCAAATCATTATAAACAGCAGTTTTGGCATAGCCAAAACCCTATTCAAGATTATTAAAAAGTGTCTTAAAAGTACTTTAAACGCGGATTTATCACAGTGCGAGGGTTACAACGTTAAAAAACGTTGTGAGCAAGCGGGAGTCAGGCGATGCCTGACTCTTCCGCTTGCCCTGCGGGGTTATTGCTGTTTTTGGTATTTTGTAAATATACTTCACGGCCTGTGCATAGCTTTAATGGCAGTTTTTAGTATACCCGGCAGTATACTGCTATAGCAGCCAATTGATAAACCATGATTGACAAAAAATGATCAAACAAACAGACCCCAATACCAAAACGATTCGGTTCCCGGAGGATGCCGATAGAAAATTGAAAAAGCTATGTGATAAAAGCGGCCTTACCCGTATCGGGTTCTTTGTCGCGATGGTAGACTATTTTTACAAAAGCAAAAAAGACCCGCGCGACCTGAATGATGAACTCCTAAAAAAGGAACTGGTTAAACGTACCGATACCATTATCGGGTTTATCAGGACAACAGAAGATGACTTATTGCGGCCACTGATAACCGACACGGGCCGGATAACCGCTTCACAACAGCAGATCATCAAATTTTTTAATGAACATATCATCAAACACAATAAAGAACAGGTGACAGCTTACGCCAGCCAGGAACGCATTTTGAAAAGTATGCACGTGTACATGCAAAGAACGGAAAAAGCTCAAATGGACAAATCAGCTTTAAAACTGAAATTTTCTAAAATACTGGAATATTATATTAAAGCCAGGGAAGCGATGGGCATGATGACCAAGCAAGCAGAAAAAGATGCCCTGAATGACAATATCAGGCAGCAATTACAAAACCTTTAATCCCTATGCACATTAACATCAGCAAAAGTGAAACAGGTAACAACAAAGGCAGTAGCCGTCAGCTGGTCACCTATCTTGAAAAAGAGAACAGGCTGAGTACCGCGCAAAAACCAAAAATGGAACTTGAGCGTGAATACTGGTTCAACCATGAAAACCAACACATCCAACCGTACCAGGTGAGGTATGACATCGATCATAATATCAATAGGCTATCCAAAGATGAGGCCAAGTTCTTTTTGGTGAATATCAGCCCGAGCGAAAACGAGTTGCTATTTCTTAAAGAAGAATATGGCGAAATAGGCACTAAACAGGCTTTGAAGCAATATACCAACCAGGTGATGGATGAGTATGCAAAGAATTTTAAAAAGGAGCAGGTACAGAACAATAAAGACATCCTGTATTTCGGAAAAGTTGAGCAGTACCGTTACTATACCCATAAGGACGAGGAAGTAAAACAGGGCTTTGCCAAACGGGGTGAACAGAAACCCGGTGAACAGATGCATGTACAGGTCATTGTCAGCCGGAAGGATATATCCGACAGCATCCGGTTAAGTCCTTTGAACAATTCACGCGGAAAGAATGCGGCGCATAGCCTGAAGGTCGGGCAGTTTGACCGGGTGGCATTCAAACGGGCCGCTGAGCAGGTATTTGACCGCACTTTTGATTACGACCGGGAACTCAAAGAAACTTTTGATTATGCCAATACGCTGAAACATGGTGATTACCAGCAAAGGCTCGAAATGAAGGAAATGGAAAAACAGGAGCATGAACTAAAGCGACAACAAAGGATCGAACAGGAGCTTAAACAACAACAGGAAAGGAAACATAACCAGGAACAAAACCATGGGCTAAAAATGAGCAACAGATGGTAAGTGACGGTCAGCAAGGTATTAACCTGTGCCAAAAATAAACCTTTACACAAGCTTCCAGCATGCTTGCGCTTTTTGAAAAACAGATTGTTTTTCTGTTCAGCCGTTCCAAATGGGTACGAAGGCTTAGATTCATACGTTCTATTTTATTGGTGCCGTATCGCTTCACCTTATGGGTCTTACCAGGGATAAGCTGACCATACAGGCCAAGCCCGTCAGTATAAATACTTTTACAGTCTGATAATAACAGCGTATCAGTAACTTTTTTCAAATTTGTTTTGGTGCGTACCCCTACCTTTAAATCTACCACTTGCCCGATTTGTTTGTCCAAAGCATAAATTAGCCAACATTCCTTGCTTTTTACTTTTACATAAGTTTTTAACTCATCCAACTTATAAGTCTTGTTCGTGAAGATGGTTGGTTTCTTAATGTTTGAGGTTATTGTTTTAATTCTTTGGATTACCGTATGAGGTGAAATTTTTAGCAGCCGCGCTATACCCCTGATACCACATCCTTCTTTTAGTAACATAATAATATTATTACTTATAAATGGATTGCAGGCGTTGTTTTTGTAAAAGCCCATTTGAGTATGTTTGCAGCTTTTACACCTATAACGCTGACGGCCATTTACCAAACCATATTTAATTATCGGTGCTTTACAATTATTGCATGAAGAAGCACCCACATTTTTGTTACACCTGTCCACTTCTCAGTTATTTACGTTGGTTATATTGCATTAAAATAAAGCGGGCGGTACTTTCATACCACCCGCTTTCGTAAACTTTATGTTTTAAAATTATAAACTTTTATTGATTTTCAATGGCTTACATTTGTAAACACATTTCTGGAACACTACCGGCTATCCATATTGGTAGCGGCTTACACTGGTGCGCTACATACTCGCGCCAGTTAGGCGGACTACTACTTTATAAATACTATGCTATCACAATTCAGATAATTATTATTTTAGAACCAGTAAAATTGCGAGCGATATGAATGTTCAAGATTCGATATATTTTCATGAAGACTTTTACGGTCAACAAGAGTTAGTGCCTGTACAAAACTTGTTTAGTAAACGTAACGAAGCGGATGTTACAACAGAAAAGTCAGAAGAAGCCTGGACTGGTAATGGTTTTATAACTGCGTATGTTATAGAAGAAACGAAGTATCCTCTTGACAGACTTGAGATCAGCGTTACTGACTTTGAGAACATTTCAAAAGAACATGCCCTGTTCCATTTCAGACAGGTGTACACCGGCTATTCATCGCATCGCGAGCTAAAAGCTGACACGCTCGCGTTCGGCTATGAGAACTATTCTTTGTTTTATGAATTTAGTGGCAATATAATAACCAAAGCATGGATTGTTTATACTTCATTTTCTGACACTTTAAGGGTCTATCCTCAACGTTTACATAGCGTTTTACTTAAACTGGGCCAAGTTTATGGTTTAATATTAGTGGACTGGAACGAATCACAAGCCATTGTATTAAGCAATGAATCAGTTTTAGCACGCTATATAAATGAGACCCTGTGATTTCATTTATATAGCGTACTAATTGTTTCCATTTGTAGAATAAGAGCCATTTGGGTTAGCTTTTCGATAAGGCGCATTTTGTTTTCCTATGCGAAGCTTATAAGCATCCCCCCATGTTTTAGGCACCCCCTTTTTAGTTGTAAATCCTCTAACTTCTTCTGGAGTAAGTAGTTCGTCTGCGTTATGTACATTCGCATGTACGTCTATTCCTGCCTCATGAGCAGCTAGCACTCGCGTATTATCAAGAGTTCCGTACTGATTTTCTCCTAATTTTACAACATTAACTGCGGGTCCACTCCATCCATTTTCTCGCATGCTACTAACAATTGGACTCAAGTCATTCACTGAACTCTGACTAAATGAAATTTCATTGGTTGGAATTACCTGAACATTGCTGCTTACACCAGTCGTCGTACCTCCTATAGATTCAGGAGCTCCGTTATGTGCCGACTGAACTGGCTCATCAATAGTGGCGCTATTGTATGATCTGAACGCAGGTATTATTAAATCACCATTAGAGGTTAGCTCACGCACATTAGCGACTGCTGCGTTTAATAAAATCGCATGAACAAGCTGTTGATGGAAATCTTCATTTGAGGTCAGATGACCTGCATTCCCTGTTTTAACGAAATTGTCTCTCTCTTTTAAGTTATAATGCGCATAACCCTCATCGGAAAAGGAATAAGTTTTCCCCTTATAACTGATGTTATATGTAAGAGGATTATTGTCTTGAAATCCATAAAGTACTTTATCCCAGAAAGAGCGCTTTACTGGCCCTACACTAATTGTAATAAGAACTGGCTTTCCATTTGTGATTACAAGTTTTTGAGAAATTGATTCTAGACCATCTAAATCAACATTCTCTATCGGGCTATTGCTCGCAAACTGATAAGGTGTTAATTCGGGGTATTTAATCTGTAATGGGTCAACACTTAAAAATCTACTCACACGTGGGTCGTACATTCTTCGTCCATAATCAATCTGATTTCCCGTACCCTTCACATCATTATCATTCCGCTTCCCATTAAACCCATAAGCATAATTACTGTTAAATGTGTAAGTTCGGTTTGGCATCAATCCACCAAAAGCATAGTATTCCTGCGCGGTAGCTACATCAGCATTAAAGTAATCAACCGTAGTGCCGTTGCTGCTGTGTTGCAAGCGTTTATCGGTTATAGTTGCCCACACGTTGCCTAAGTGGTTGGTTAGCTCATAGTCTTTTCTCCCTACGGTATCCCAGGTGGTTAACGCGTTACTACTGGCTACAACAATATTCGGCTGCCACATGCCTAAACGGCTGCTGCCATATAAATCAACCTCTCTTAAGTTTAACTGGCTGGCTTTATTATCATATAGTGCCAGGGTGTTGCCCTGCGCATCTCTTACATAATAAGTAGTAACAGCGTTAGCGGTCTTGGTTACCCGCTGCCCTGCCGGGTTATAACTGTAAGCTATGGTTCCGGCGCTGTTGGTCAGGTTCATGATCTTGCCGTATACCGTCCAGTTAGTTTTACTAATGGTGTCCCTTAGGTCGCTGGTCATGTTGCCAATGGCATCATACCGGTAATTGCCGCTGGCCTGGTTGTCGAGGCCATAGGGCCAGGTATGGGTGGCTATGGCATCGCCAATGTAGTTTAGCCGGTTGTTGCTTAATCTACCGCTGGCGGTATTATAATGATAGGTAAGGCTATCCATATTGGTAGCCGCGCCCGCGTACCGGGTGGCACTGGTAATATTACCGTTGCCATCATAGTTAAAGCTTTCGTGGTAGTCGCTTACTCGTGTGCTTATCGCTCCGCTGTTTTTATAAACCGAGCTTAGCCTTACGCGGTTCAGCTGGTCATAATGATAGGTGTAATAATGCCATGGGTCGGCAAGCTTCTGTATATTGGTGCTCATGGCGGCAATGTTGCCGTTATACACTGCCCGGTAGGTGCTTAAGCCTGCGGGAGCAGAAGCAAACGGATTGGTACCGCTGATAGAAGCATAATCAAACACCGTTGAGCCGTCGCCATAATAATACAGGCTGTAACCATAAGCATCGCGGGCCACGTGCACCGAGTCGCGCCCCATATCCTGCGAGCTTTGTACTATGCTGCTGTTCACCCCCTTCAGCCAGCCTTGCAGGGTGTAGGCGTAATCTACGCCCTGTACACGGTCTACCGTATCGCCCAGCTCCATGCGGGCCAGTGGGCCGTGCAGGTAGTAGTCATAATGGGCGTCGCGTTTACCGTTGCCGGGCAGCAGTGCGCTGTGCAGCAGCGTATCAACCATGGCCGAGGTACCGCTCCAGGCATTGGTGAGGCGGTTATCGGCATCGTAGGTATAACTGTAATAAAACTGGTCGGGCTGCCCGTCCTGGTAGCGCACAAAGTTTACTTTGCCGCTCACCAGGTCGTACTCATAATCTACTTGTTTTAAGCCGGCATTGGTGCTGGGTATGTACAGGCCGTTCACCTGCTGCCACAGGGTCTTCACATTACCATCGATATCATAATTATAATAGGTGGCGTTCAGTACCGGCCCGGCCTGCAAATCCTGGTAGGTGCTGGCGGCCACGCGTTTTCTTAGGTTTGATTGTGTTACGCCGGCAATGCCATTGGTATGGCCAGCGACGGTGGGCACCGGCTGGTCATAATAAGTGCGGGTGATCTGGCTGTCGATACCGGCAGTATAAAACGTGGCTATGGTATCGGCAGGCAAGTAATGCGGCGTGCCGATGTTGAGCGTGGTTTGCAGCTTTTGCCCTACCTCGGTAATACGGCCGATAGCATCGTACATGGTATAGCTATAATTATGCAGCGGCAATTGCTTGCTGTTTTGCGATACGGTGAGCCTGCTCAGCAGATCATACCAATAGCTGTTGGTACCGCCATCCGGCGATAGTTGCTGGCTCACCTGGTTAGTGCTGTTATAGGTATAATTGGTGGGCAGCACATGCGCCGGGTAAATGTCATATATCGCCGTCTCGTTACTGGTGGTGCTGTTGATGGTAGTTGGCGGCGCCCCCACGGCAGGCACGTTAAATCGGTACCAGCCCAGGTAGGTAAGGTCGCTGGCGTTGAAGAACTGGCTGGCGGCATCTTTAGTGATCACCGCCGTGGTAAGCGTGTGGTTATACAGCCGCAGGTGCTTTAAGCTCTGGATACTATCGGGCAAAGTAACAGAAGTGGCAGTACCGGTAATGGTAAACCCGAACGGCGCAGGTGTAGGCCCTGTACTTACCACCAGCGATTTTCCGTTAACATATATCTGCGGCGTGGCGGTACCCGTGCCAAGGCTGCTCCCCTCCAGCACCACGTGGGTAAAAGGCAGCAATGGCTGCAGGCTGCTGATATTTACCGAGAAATGCCGCGTAGCCGGTAATAACTGGAACGTGTTGGCTGCCGGTGCCGCTGTAGGGAAAATATCAATAGCAAGTACGTTACCGGCCAACCCCACCTGGAACAGGTATTTTTTATCGGGTGTTACCTCAACCCAATGGTAATAATTATTGCCGCTGTTATACAACCACATCTCAACCGCCCCTGCCGATGCCGACAAGGTAGTAGATAACGTTGTCATGGCCGTGGTCAGGCTCGACGCTGTTGTAGGGCCATTGTACACGTAAGAATAAGCGGCAGTATCAAGGTCGCGCGACTTATCGATATAATTAAACAGGCCCGGGTCCATCAAAGTAACCCCTTCCGGCGGCACTGTGCGCACCAGGTTATCCGCCTGGTCGTAATAATACAGCGTGTAATGGTAGGTTTGCTGCTTGGCGGTGATGGTAGCATTTGCCTGCGCCAGTTTACAGGTATTAATATAGCTCACCCTGAAGGCCGCTTTCAGGCTGTCGATATAATTATCATACGCCGCTTTGCCGTTGGCCACCGCTATTTCCAGCGAGTTGTTCAGGCAGCTGTTGGAGTCGATCGTTGCCGTGGTATAAGGCAGCTCATTGCATAAAGTGGCAGCGGTATCTGTTACCAACTGGCGACTGTAATTACTATAATCCTCGTAATTAAGCGCGAAGCCAAAACGCTGGTTCAGGTAATTGGTAAAGATGTTTTGCCCCTTTGCCTTAGTGGTATCCAGCGAGTGATTAAACAGAACCCGCATCAGCGTATCTACCGATGTGGTGTAATCCGTGCGCTTAATACAGCCTATGTTGCCCGGGTCGAGGAATACCGGCAACGTAATGTCATAACCCAGCATAAACCTACAGGTGCTGCACGATTTTTGCAGCGTGTCCAGGTCACTCTGCGAAAGCGTCATGGCGCTGCCATAAGTGCTGGTTAGATAATTGTACAGCGTTTTCCCTGCCGCCGTAGCCTTAGCCGTTAGCGTGGTGAGCAACGCGCATATATCGCTGTTTGAATTGCTGATGGTTTTTGTGGTGGATTGCAGCTGCGATTTATACGGATATGGCCCCGGCGTTAGCCACGGGTTAAGCGTAGGCGTAAAGTTCGACAAGCCTAATACACCCTTCATCGCAGCTGCGAAACTGACATACAACGTTGGCCCATGGCCCGCATCGCCTATAATGTCGCTCACACCGCTACCATGCATAAAGTCTGAGCCCGCCACACACACCTGTTCCATTTTACTGGTTAGCGAATCTATCTGGATAGCGGTGGCATGCATAGCCGTTAAACCGGTTTGCAGGCTATCAATCAAAATGGCAATATTACCCGAACAAATATCCCCGGCCTGCTGCTTGGTTGCCGTCAAAGCGGAGTCGGATTGCGACTGGGCTTGCGCAACAGACACTTTCGTAGCTCCCGTCGCAGGAATAGTTGGGAAACGGGATGTTTTTGAGGCGTAAACGGCAGGGCAGTTTGGCGGTGCTGGAATAGAATCGGTATATCCGGTACACTGCGTGTGGTAACCGCTGGTAGATAATAATGCGCCCACTACAAATTCTACACATTGAATGTTTTGTTCAACTGTATGACAGTTTGAATCGTCACTATAGACATCAAGCGCCGTATATACATAATCAGTTGCAACAGAATCTCCCGCAGGTATGGAGAAAGGCTGCCTTATAGTCGTTTGCGGAACTCCGTCCAGTGTGGGTATATAATCTATAGTCAGGTTTACTCCATGGGTAGTGATTTGGGGTTGCCCGTTTTTATTTTTTAAAACCACATGAGTTGTATGGGTTGCTTTTTGGAAAGCATGACTATTACAGTTGATTGGAACCAAAGCACTTAGCTTGTCGGTTACCACTACTGAAAGTGTGTCGTAATTTGGCGGAATAATAGTAGGATTTTGTATTAAAATAGCGCTAACCGGTATACTATCAGGCACGCAAAAAGTTTTCCGCATATCATTTGCAGCGAAAGCTACTGAATGCGTCAAACCGGGCTTATCCATCACAGGCGGATAATAAATAGTAAGCGTTTTTGCTGCACGCGATGCAGTGGACGAACGCTGTATAACCACAGATTGTTGGCCTGCGCAGGCAGCCGTTTGGCCCGTATCTGGCGACAGGGTAAAATCATTATTGGATGGTGCGCTGCCCGGCGGCGAATAAGTAAGCGGCTGCCCAACGGGACACAACAAACCGCAGGACGCATTTTGCATAACCGTATAATACTTTTGCTTTAGCGCCAAATAGTAGTCACGGTATTCGCGCCATTCCCTGTCCAAAACGCGGCAGGAGGCATTTGGCGTACAATTGTTCCACGGATCGCCCGAACCGATGTTAATATTACCTGTTGTGTTACTACAATACAGATCATAATCGATCACTTGCATTAGGTTTTTGTTCGCCAGGCTATCCGTCTGTATGTTCATTACGTTCTTCGAATAATTCAGCAGATCGGACCGCATTTGTGATAAATAGCTATTACCCGGCGCGCCTGTTTTGAACAATGGATCTGTAGACAAAAGCCAGTCTGAAGAATTAGAGGATCTGTAAACGAGCGATGAGCCGCCGGGGATTTTATTTACATTTGCAGCCTGATCAATGGCTTGCACCTGTTCATCCCACGATTCATAACTACTCATGCTTTCGCAAAATTGCAGCTTACAATATTCGGGATGATATTGGAGAAATTTAACGGCCCAGCCCGGTTGCCAGTATTTTATCAGTTGCTGAAGAGTAAATGTCATATCATTGGGCGATAAAACCCTTCCCGTAGTATCGGTAAACTGGTTAGCCTGGTAAACAGGATTAGATGGCGATAATATAGGGAATATCGTACGCCAGTTAGGTACAATAACGTTGATTGCTGGCTCGGTGGCAACACCTGTCGAATCAAACAGGGCGTACTGCCCGCCCGGCGACACATCCTGTTCCATAAGGCTTTGTGTAGACTGGCAGGGATCGTAACAATGCGCCTGGCTCGCTACGCAACTGTCGATCAGGTTGTTGTACATGTTCTTCATCCAGTTCGTAAAATCCGTTCCCCTAACAGCCACTGAATCCAGCTCCAAAGCAATCAACTCATGTTGTACCTTAGCGACAAAATTTGCCTGTGTACTTAGCGCGGTATAACAGGTAGTACAATCGCTATAACAGCCGGAAACATTCAAACTATCCAGGTAATGCTGTTTAATGTAAGCGGCTTCAGCCTGTATATAGCCATTCGCTGTACCTTGTGTAATGAAGTTATTGGTGAAATAAGTTATAGTATCCTTATTTAAAGCAAATTCTATATTTACATAATACGCCCCTATCTGCTGAAAATTTATTGGCAGGCTGCTGGTGTACAAACCGGTATCGGCACAATTAGAAACGCTTTTCCCAATGTGTACAGGTGTGGTTGTGCTGGCAACTATATCGCCGCAATCGTCAGTCACATTAACTGACATTTGGTAAAAACAGTTACTGCAAATCGAATCCGCGCCGCCCGGAAATTTATCAACCAGTTTCTGTATGCTAAAAGCCAAACGGCCTGTATCTATAACGGCATTTAAATAAGTTGTGCTGGCTGTAAGCTTCATATCAGCGTTATTGTACACAAACTGTTCCGGCTTGAGTACATGCAGGCTGGCAGTTTTGGTTACCGAAGAGTAAGAAGCGAGCGTATCCATATTCGACGGCGCATGACCTGTTAATGCTGTCGCGACTGTCTTTCCGCTGGCATTTACGTAGCTTACGCTAACTTGTCCATTAGGATCGACCACCATATTTTTGAGGTAATGCTCGGCATACCCCACATCATTGCCAAACAAGGCATCCAATTCATATTGTTCAGGTTTGCCATAGTAATATTTTGTGGTCCTGCTGAATCCTTCTGATGATGTTTTTCCGGGTTGAAAAGTAGGCCCTACACCGCCTTGTACCTGTATCCTGCCGGTATTATCGGCTGTGTATTGGGTAACAGATAATGGATAATGATCTGCGGTGGGAATAAAACTGTTATAAAGCTTTTTCCCGGTGATGGCACCATGATTATAGAAGGCATTGCGGCTGGAATAATATTTCGAAGCCCCTGATACCGTACTCAATGAATCGGGGAGCCACTCGCAATAACTGCCAAGTGTCCCCAGGTTATTAAAATTATAAGCTCCGCCCGATGCGTTTTTATTAAAATTTACATTATAATGCAGATAAGCTGTCCCAGAACTATCTACAAATGGGGCGGGTAGTATACTTGCAATGGGCCTGCCGAACGCGTCATAAATATTTTCTTGTGCCAAGGCGATATTATCCGTGTTATTCAGGGTAACGGTTTGCCGCCCGCGCAACGAGCCATCAAAATAACTCACCACCTCTTTCTTTTTTCCATCTTCGGCATAAGCAGCTGAATACTGCCAGTTAAGATACGGTTGATGCCAGTTGAGCAGGAAAATAGCGAAATGACCACCGCTTTGCGTATAATCCCAATTGCCCATTTGTCTTACCCCATTTGTTAAGTATTGCACCTGCCGTATCCTTAACACAACATAGGTATCGGTAGACAAAAGCGATAGTGTATAATTATTTTTCGGAGTAGTGACCCTACTGCCATTGTTGCGAAATACCCTGGTCAATGCCGCGGTTACTGCGGCGTTATCCGTGTTGCCGGGGTTTTTATACCTGTTATCAATAATTGCAAAATCATTATTCCCGTCGTTGATCGTCGTCCATTCAAGGTCATATTCTTCTGCTCCTGTGATCGCTGCCCATGCGGCGTTTAGCTGCGCGTTGCTATGGGCAAAAGTATAAGCTGGTGCGATAGTATGACTCCCCTGGAACTGGTACTTCCGGTCAATAACAATACTGCTGCTCAGGCGAACAGTTAATGAGGGATGAGGCGTACCATGGGTATCAGTGCCGGTTATTGTTACCACAATTTTGTAAGCGCCGGTAAAATTATAAGCCGCGATACCCTTGTAAACCCCGCCCTGGCCGGGTACATAATTTACAGTCAGGCTCTGGGTTGTGGTTACAGGTGGTGCTGCTACCGTATCAGGGTTAGTGTAATATTTTATTTTTAGCGTTACCGTATAGCTAAATGCGCTATTGATAGCCAAACTATCAATAACCTGTAGTGTAACGGCATCCTGTACAGACAGGTTATTAATGGTGCTCCAGGTATATGACGGATTCTGAAATGCAATATCCTGGTTGGTAAATACAGAGTGATTGGCAACAAAAGGTTCATTCAGGTATTTTACATACTGTTCAATAACGGCATGGCCATTCAGGGCATGCAGCAGCATGACCATGGTACAGCAAATGAGTACCGCTATTTTTTTTATGGATGCCATATTAATCGTTATATCTTTCTTATTGCAGTGTTGTTAACTGATAGTCTTTGTATTTATCGGTCACCTTCCATGTTCCATTCGCTCTCGCTATAATGTCTTTTTTATAAAACTTATCCAGATCCCCCCTATCGTTCCATTCCGTGATATTGATGTCCACCAATTTTTCATTATCTGTTCTTGCCGGGTCCTGCAGGTTGGTCATCCTGGCATACATGTGCCTGATGGCGAGCGTTGCCGTATCATAAGAAATAGAGAATAACTTGCAATTGATGTTGTGCTCGTTATGCAGCGAGATGGTTTGCAGGTTACCATCGTTATTCCCGGTAACGTCATAAAGGTCAGATCTTATCTCCTTACCTATATCAGCAAACGCATTTGGCTGCACGTCATAAGCTACTTTTTTCTGGGGGGAAACTACTATAGTGTGCCCCAGGTGGTCAACAAAAATATAAAGGCCATCTGCGTTAATGGTTTCTGTTGTACCGAGCTTATAATAAAAGTCACTACCTGTTTTACAGAATAAAAACCCTACGTTTTTCATATTTCCCGAAGTATCGGCACGGTCAATAATGTTAATAGTTCCGCTCATCGTAATATCCTTTTTAATGGTATCGTACTTTTTAAATACCGCTTGGTATTTGGCAAGCAGAACAGGGTCTATAGACGGCGATGCTTTAGTATCTTTCTTATACTTTGCAGAGGGCTTAACATGCACCAGGAATTTACCGCGTACGGCCCATGCAATAAAAGATATGGCGATCAGTACGACCGATAAGATTGCTGTTTTGTAAATCAACTTCCTGTTCATAATTATTGTATCTTTTTATAGGATGACCGGCTCTCTTTAAGGGTCATTACACCTCTTTCCGTTTCCTTTTTCACCCTGATCAACAACCCTTCATCATCATATTCATAAAATGTTGCAAACCCGTTTTCATCCAGTTCAGCCATCAACCGCATGGTTTTATCATCATACGCATAGGTCTTCATTTGCGCATTAAAAGGATGTAGGCGGATATCATCAACATTAATTGTGAAGCCCGAATTAGGGACGATGGACAAGTTTAAAGCGGTACCTGATGGCAGACTGCCGATATTGATGATCCCTTCCAATAACTTCCAGCCTTCCACAACTGCCTTACATTTCAGCGGGATGGCCGTACCGTTCATTTGTAACGTTAAGTTGATGGATTTGTCATTTGGTGTATTATCGTAAACCCAGGCATCAAATACATAATTGGTACCAGGGCTCGGTTCAAATCCGTTAGGATACAGGTCACCGGTTGTTTTGGTGATATATTGCTTGGCCGTATCAAGACTTAAATAGGGTTGGGTTTTCTGATGGTTTGTGTCGATCACCGTCGCCATCGTCAATCCATCCGACGGTAATTTAGCGCTGTAATTGCCCGTATGTGAAATAGTGCTGTCGGCGAATTTATTAATATTGAGCCCGGTCGATGGTTCTGTAAATTCCCTTACATTGCAGGTATCGGTAGTACTTTTGCCCGGTAAAAACTTATTATCCTCTAAACTCGCCGTATAGATCTCACGGTTCATCGCATTTGAGGCCACTGCCGACGGTAATTCTCCATTGAAAGCAAACATCGCCGCGCTATATCTGCCCAATGCATCTTTGTTTTCCAACTGCTGCCCGTATTTGTCATATAAAGTCACGGTGTTGGCCGTCACCCATCGCGTTGCGGTAGTATTCGGAGTCCAAATGTCCGAATTATAATACCAATACGAATAAAAGTTATTGATGTAACCAGTCGCTTTAATATTAGCCCCTGTTTTCGTCGCGGTTGTTACATTTGTATTATTCCGAGTTTGCTGGTATACTTTAGTTTGGTAGGGTCGCCAGTTGCCAAGGAAACCTGTAGTATAAGGATTTATTAATTTAGTTGCATAAGGAGGTGAGCTGCAGTAGCTATAATTATAAAACATAGGGCTGCCATCTTGTCTTAAGAAATGATAAATTTGATCACTGGAATACCTATCACTTGTACTAAACCCATCATAATCTATATAACTGTAGATGCTATCAGTTGTGGAAAAGGCCCTTGTTGAGTAAATAACTTTTAAGCCAGTACCTACACTATCTGCATTTACTAACTCGTTGTATGTATTGTCATATATTTCAAAACCCGCAGTCGGAGGCGCATCAAAAATGTCCCCATACTTTGTAGAACAATGAAGTATATGCTTCCCGGCTGTTATATATACCGGTTCCATATTAGCCCCGTCTCCCGACATACCAAGTGTTTGAGAAGGACAATCTATGGTTACCCCAATTGTGTAATAGCTGGAAAAATAAAAATAGTAAACCTTAGATTCTGAAAAGTTGACTACTGCGTCAAAGCCGAAATAAGTATTATCGCCATCATTATTTAATTTTATACTTGGCCAAAAGCCAACTAATTTCCTTCTTCCTGTATATAGTGTATCATAATCTCCCCAATATTTTGAGTAAACAGTCGTATATACAGCAGTATCAATACTTTTTCTGATTGCAACACCACCCGGCCACGCTTTGGTCTTGGAAAAAGAGAAATTCATTGCATTATTTTCTATCGGATTAATGGTTGGATCTGTATTTACTTGCTGGCATACGTTATTTTCTTCTGACCAATTCTCATCATAAGTGGTAGCTGATGCATTAATCACCTTCAAACTTGTCAGATCGGTATTTTGCTTCAACTGCAAACTGGTCACCCCACCTATTGTCACCAATGGATTATTTAAACAAACGACGCTGCCTGTACTGGCCGAAAGCATATTGCGGAAGCCTGATCGTACGATCTTTATAGGGTTAACTGATGTATAACTTTTAATAAGCACCCCCCCGCGATTGATGAGTTTTTTGGTATTTCCAGTACCCGAATAAGCCTGGTTATCAATAACCCACAAGTGATTGCCTGCGAAATCCACCAGTTCATCGCCGCCTTTCAGGTAACCTGCATAACCTGTTGCGATCTCGCCATGACTATTGGTGGTAAAATGGGAAAGGTAGATGCCGAGGTTCTGATAGGCAGGCCCCATTCCTGTGTACGCCCAGTAAGCCGGTAAGTTGACTGAGTAAATGGTTTTATTAAACTCATTTTGAGTTTGCGTCACCATCGGCTCACCAGTTAGGCCATCGTAGGCTATATTTTTTGTAGTTATGGATGAGCCGTTTTCAGTTTTTACTACATTATTCAATAAGCCATAGGTTTGAATCACTTTAAGGGCACACGCTGAACGGAAAGTCTTCACATCGGTATTATCCCCTGTGGGGAAATGCGGCAGAAAGAAGGGGATCGGAAAGAAACCAAAAGGAAATATATCTGCTCCTATATTGATGGTCTTGCCATTATTGTTGCTAACCTGTTCACGAAAATCGGTATAAAACTCTATTTCCCGCCCTAATACCTGGTTATGTACCACCACGCCATCCTGGCCAATAACGTCTACATGGTTGTTGAGCGCGCCATTGCTGTCGACATTGTAATTATAAACAGTTGAGGATATTGTTCCTCCGCTTTGATTATATACATACACGGCCTTTTGTTTAGCGTTCATGTCATTCAGTTCGATACTATATCCTTGTGAAAGTGACATGTTATCTATACTGGTAGATGAAGTGAGCGAGTAGTGACTGGAGGGCTGAGGATGAAAAGCCTGGACAGGCAGTACATTTACTTTAACAGGAAAATCTTTCGAAGTGTAATATTCATTAACAATGTACCCGGTTTTTTGCGATGGGTTACCCGATTGGTCAAGGTCCCTTACTGTAACCCTACTGTAGGTGATCTCAGGGGCAGGATACAGGGATTCGCAAAACGGCTTTTCAATATCAAAATAGTTGGTAATTGCGCCTTTAACATTCTCGTCATAGGGTACGGGCTCCTTTAAAGCGTTTTCATCTCCACCGACTGCCGGCTCATAAGTAGCTACACCGCTACTGATCGTTAAATTACCTTCTGTGGTAGTGTAATCATAGGCTTGCCCGTATTGGGCACTGGCAATATTGCTGCCGCTCATGCTGCTCCACTCGTCATTTATGGTAATTCTTTTTACCCTTGCAGCACCGCCAAGCTTATGCCCGTCTACTTTGGCTATTTTAACAAAGCTTTTACTGATGAACACCCTTGAGGCATAATGATTTTTACTGGCTTTTTGATAGAAATTTTGCGTGAGTTCCGACAAGTTTTTGGCCGCGCTTACGATCGCTGAAACCGCAGCCAATACACTGTTATTAGCGGTTTGCACCCTGTTGTCGAATCCCGGATAGGCATACCGCGGATAATCGTTCTTTATGCGCTGCCAGGCGGCAATGCTGATAGGATTTACAGTTACCCCGCTTTGACTGATATCCTTAAACAGGACTTTCGCCGTACTCCCGCTTATGCTTACAGATTTGATCTCCGCGTAACATGGAACAAAATCATACAGGCATCCTTGCGGGTTACTATTGGACGGAACGGCCAGTTGTACACAAAACTTGGTATATAAATAATTCGATCCATTTAAAAAATTATCCTTGAACCATTGCGTAATATCGCCGTTCCCGGGCACTGTTAGCGTATTTCCTATATTGATGCTCACGCCTTTCGCATTGTATAACGACAACGTATCAACGGGGTTCAGGCTACCATCGATCAGTGATATGGCCCCTGTCATAGCGGTTGCCTTTTTATCTTGCACATAGGCATAGTCGCCCGATTCATAGGTAATGTTTATTTTACCACCCGTGGGAAGGTCGATCTCATTCAGGTGCCATAAAGCTACATTTTGATCTGCCACAGCACGGTTCTGATCGCTGTATGGATATTCTTCGTTTGTCAGCCCGCCGCTATTTTCGGTAGCCTTTTTATAAGTACCCCAACGGTCAGTAACCATATAGTTATAATGCACAGCGGTATCGGTTGAAATGCTTTTATTATAGGCGAATTTGTACGGATGGTATTTCCCCTGGTCGGAATTGCCATAAGTAAACCAAACTTTTGTAAGTGTGAGCTTCCCTCCGCCATTCAAACTATTGGGAACGCCACGGCACAGATCGTAGGAATAAGCAAAGTTGACCACTTTAATCGGCTTGCTCATATCTGCTTTGGAGTATAACCTAATCTGCTTGAGATAGCGTTGTTTTAACGTGGCATCCGGGCCGCCACTTTGCCAATTCACAACTCCCAGGTCATCATTTCGTTCCGCGGTAATAAAATAGGCGATCTTGGTCTTCGACTCTATGGACTGCACATACCATACTTCTTTTTGACCATAAACAATGCTCCCTTTATCATCGTCGGGATCAGCCAGTAAACCTCTGTCTAAAGTCGCGTTAACATAGGGCGAGCGCCATTTGTACGGTTTGGGTAGCCTGGAATAATTGAACTTTATAGCCGTACCCAAATCGTCATCTGAAATACCGTTACCTGTTTTATCAACATAATCCGGTGATAGTATAGCAGTCAGCAGGAAGCTGGTGGCGTAAGCGCCTTTATGGTCCCGGTGATAGTAGTTATCTACGCCCAGGTTATTTGCGGCAGGGTTTGACGGTACCGGCACCTGGTTTGTTAATGGGTACTTACCGCCTGTGCGGCCGGTGCCGCCTACCGCGAATGAATATTCATCCTGCGTATAATTATAAACCGGGATACCATATACTAACCGTTTACCGCCATTGTCAGTGACAGTTATCTCCGAAATATGATGAGATTTATGAAAAGCATCTACACGCGGGGCCGTCTTGTTGATCACAGGTTCAGATAAGTAGGAATTGGCAGTATCCGTATTAAAAGCATAACTGTTGATACCTTCATCCAATCCACCTACGCTTGCTTCCTGCGCGGTAAGATAAGATATTACTGTGCAATTTTTTCGCCGGGAAGTTTTTGCTAAGGTTTGCTGCGCTACCGCTGCATTTCCACTTAGCCTGTATGAGGCCCCGGCATTCATGCCCGAAATATTCACTGCAATAGGTTGAGTACCGTAAGTTTGCGTATTGATCTCCTGGTCGGCCAGCCCCTTTTCACCCGTTTCCCTAAAAAATACGTTTTCACTGTCGGGCCTGGTTGTTGTCGCATTCTGAAAATCACCCTTTGCCAGGAAAGCGTTATTATTTTGCCATTTATGGGTATTATTACTGGTTGTTTGTGTGAATTTCGTTACTCCGCCATGAAAATAAAGCCCGCCTCCCAAATCTGCACCATCTGAGTTGTCAACAGATACATCAGATGATTGATTGTCAAAGAAAGCGCCGCTACCGCCGCGATATAATCTGAATTGGCCCGAGCCAGCCTGACTGGAAAAGGTCCAAATATCCGGCGTGTGTATAGGTATAGCGATATTGGGGATGCCGTCGACTATCGGATTATCTTTTTCCCTTACAAAATCCATAACAGCGTCGCCGTTATTTTTTCCGCGTTCGGCATACAAAAAGCCAAAACCCGGCTTAACTGTTACCGGATCTTTCACCTGTTTCACTGTCCGATAGCCTGTGCCACCGAGTGAAGGAAACGTGCCGTAAAAAGCAGGGCCTGCGTTAACGCTGAAAGTATTATTAGTAGACGAAAATGGCACAAGCACAGAAGGCGAAATGGGCTCGGTATTATAACTAATCGTCGAACCGCCGATATCATATGAAGCTGATTGGGCATATTCGGAGCCGGGATTAGCCGGCACCTGTGGGTTCGGATAGTAATCGCCGCCTTTTATTTCAGGTTCAAAACTCGCACCCAGGGTCAGGCTTTTTAAGCCACTCCTGCTATTATAACCCAAAGATGCTCCGAAATTTGCCCGGGCGGTAAAATTATCGGAAATGTTATCGCCTATCGACAAGTTTACAGTAGGAGACAGTGAAACCCCACTTTGGGTACTTGAAGACACCCCTAGTCCTAATCCAGCGGTCAACCCTCCATCATTTAACAACGAAAAAGATATACCGGGATTAGCCCCGATTTCCGCGCCTACACCGGTATAATTATTATTAAAAAGGCCAACCGACACACTCCCAAAAGCAATCCCTTTAGCCTCAAATTTAAAATAAGCCCTTCCCCCTACTGTAACATTGGGCTTTACATGATGATCGACTTCAATAGTATCCCCTGAAAAATCATCCGGAATGCCCCTTACCTGCCTGTTGATCGCGCCTGGGTTCAAATTCCAGCCCAGCCCCACCCAACTGGCTTCGTCATCAATGCCGGTTCCCGAAGCATAGTCAAGGTTTATAGGGTAGCCGTCAATATCGAGTAAAGGAATATTATACTTAAAAGAGCCGCTCGCGAGGTCGACCATATCGGTAACTCCGGCAGGTTGAAACCCTTTGGTTTCCGGTTCTGATGGACCAGAAGTTAAGGCATAAGACATGCACGGCGTTAAAAGATTATTCATCAGCACGATTAATAGGCCGACAGCGATTCTTTTTTTATTTTGAAAAAGGTATTTCATGCGCCGTTAAATTGTTTCAATTAAGTTTCAGGCTATATTTTTTATGATTCAGATATTTATCCTGGTATATAAAATCAGGATCCGCGCCTTGCATTACTGACTCAAACTCGATTAAATATTCGTATGTTCCGCTTACTCCGTTAGCTATGGGTTGTACCAGAGATGCATATATTTTTTTTGTTCCATGCTGCAAGTAAAAACAGCTGTCCATCCGGTAGATCATCGCGTTATTTATGTTTGCCTGCTTGTCGTTAATGAGCGAAACATCCGGTAGCAGCCTGGCTTTACAGGTGATTACATCAGGTACTGTACCTTCCGGGTTTTGCAATTGAACGACCTGTAACCTGATTCCATCACCGCCGGTTTCATGGATCATTTTTCGGTTGGACTTACAACTAGTGATAACCAACAGCACATAGCATAGTATTATTCTTCTCATGACTTTGGTTTATTTAGTTGTATTGCTATCGCCTTCAATTGTTGTTTGATCAGTTCAATTTGTTCTTGTTGAGCTGATATCTTATTTTCCTGCTCTTTAACTTTCGATTGTTCGTCCTTGAGTTGCTGATCTTTATCAATCATATACAGAGTGAGTTCTTCCACCTTTTTGGTTAACTGCTCATTAATTTCGCCCAGATTCAGGCCGTTCTTTGCAACATCATCCGCAGATGGCAGGTCAGGTAAATGATGGTTTATGTTGATATATGTCTTTAAGGTGGCAAGGTCTGACAAACGATAATTGGGTTCGAAAACATAGTCTGGCCAGTTACTGTTGAGTTTCACCGTCATGGAGGTTGCTATTGCACTCCCGTTTACAGCAAGCTTGTAACCCTTCGGGTTTAGAGTGCCTATACTTACATCGCCCGCAAAGTAGTTTGTGTCGGTCGCACCATACTGGTAAATCCCGTAACCTGATGAAACATGTGCAACTCTTTGAGGACTAATGAACACGCCATACGAAACCGTTGCTGTCCCTGTCGAAGTAAATGCAGGGCTGTATGTAAAGAAACCGTAAATCGAACTTACCAAGCCGGTGCCCCGGTGCTGAACAGAGCTTGCTGCTCCTATTAATTTTCCGGTAAAATTCGATGCACCGGTAGACGCGTCTGTTCCGGCCAGGGCGTAGCTGCCATAATAGGTCGCGCTGGAATTGGCTGCGGGTTGGGCATCTAACTGGCTTGTTAAACCTGCGTATCTGGCGCTTGAAGTATCCGTGGGCGTATAATAAACCCCGAGCTGCTGACCACCAAGCGGGCTCGGATTGCCTCCGACTGTTAATAGCGAAAGTGGATTCGTAATACCGACCCCAATTTTACCATTTCCGCTCATGGTCATTAAAACCGTTTCATTGTTGCTATTATCATGGTTGTAAAACCTAAAACCACCCAAACCGCCGGTACCTTGATTGGCTATAAAGTCAGTTTCTCCATTGCCTGCTGAACGGTTCCATCCAATTAACAACAATTTCGAATTGGCTAAAAACGATGTGCTGAACCCATTGCTGGCTGCTATGTTGGCTCCGCCTAATACCGTTGTCCCCATGACCTGCAGACTTACAGACGTTGCAGGTGACGAGGTACCAATACCAATTTGATTTGTTGTGGAAGTGATGGTATTGCCAGCATTAGTTGTCCACTGGGCAAAGCTTGCATTGCTGATTAAAAAACTGAAAAGGATTAACAGGAGTTTTTTCATGACTTCGTTTTGTTTAATTGTTTTTTTATCGCTTCTATTTGTTGTTTCATCAGGTTGATCTGCTCTTGCTGGGTGTAAATTTGCGCTTGTTGTTCTTTGAGTTGTTTGTCCTTTTCAATGAGGTAAAGGGTTAGTTCTTCTGTTTTTTTCATCAGCAACTTGTCCATATCTCCCAGATCAAGACCATCTTTAGCAATCTCGTCTGCCGATGGGACATCGGGTAAATGATGGTTTATATTGATATAGGTCTTTAATGTGGCAAGGTCAGGTAAGCGATAGTTGGGTTTAAAAACATAATCCGGCCAGTTGCTATTTAATTTCACCGTCATAGAGGTAGCTATTGCGCTCCCGTTTACCGCAAGCAAATAACCTTTAGTATCTGTTGTCCCAATGCCTACGCCACCGGCATTGGTAACCACTAAACGATCTGAACCAGCTGTGCCCAGCGCGATAAATCCTCCGCCGTTTATATTAGGATCGTCCCCGCCAACTTCCAGATAAGCCTTCGAGCCATCGGTAAAGGAGTTGTCTACAGCAAATTGCAAGCGATAAGCTGTTCCCTGCCAGGTAGAGCCAGCTATACGGCGGTACAGGGAAGTTTGAAATCTGTTTATATTTCCAGTGCTGCTTTGCTGATATTCTGACAAATAACTATATGATCCTGCGGTGTTGCCAATAGGGGCACCTTTCCCAAAAATGAAATCAAATGGCGTATTGGTTAGCGGGTTTGCGGGACCTACCTGTAGTAAAACGAGCGGATTGGTAACACCTATGCCGACATTGCCCGTATTACTGTTGTAAATGTTAGTTCCACTGGTCGTCCATTGGGCAAAGGAAAACTGGACTACCATGGTGGTGATGAAAAGGCTTATGTAGATCTTTTTCATGCTTACTTTTTAATTAATTGTTTCTCTATGGCAGCTATCTGCTGTTTCATCAGGTTGATCTGTTCTTGTTGGGCCGCAAGCTTGTCTTCCTGTTCCGCGACTTTCGACTGTTCTTCTTTAAGTTGTTTGTCTTTCTCAATCAGGTAGAGGGTCAGCTCCTCTGTTTTCTGCACCAACAATTTATCCATATCACCCAAATTAAGCCCGTGTTTAGCTATTTGCTGTTCGGATGGAATTTCAGGCAGGTGATGATTCAGGTCAATGTAGTTTTTTACAGCGTCAAGTGTTGGAAGCTGATAATCTTTCCTAAATACATAATCCGGCCAATTACCGTATAATTTAACTGTCATGGACGTGGCAATTGCACTTCCGTTTACCGCGAATTGGTAACCGAACGTATTTATCGTGTTAATTCCAACATAACCTTGTGATGTTATGCGCATACGCTCGTGGGTAACACCATCCGAACCTGCTGTGGAAATATAAAAACGTGCGGGTGTAACGCCGGCGGTTGGAGTAGCGTCTACAATAAAGCCGCATTCACCAGCACGATTGGCGGTAGTACCGTCGTAACCATAACAATCCATCCATCCCAACAGATCGCCGGTTTGTACAGCAAGCGGGGTTCCCAGCACCCCCCGGTAACGCGTTAAACCTATACGCGACCCCTGATAAGCTGTATTGCTGTAAGAAATGCCATTAATACTGGCAAAGGTACCCGAATTGGTGCTTTGAATAGTTCCAAATACGCTCAGTGGTTGAGTCGGGGTAGTTGTCCCTATGCCAACATTTCCCAAATTATAATAGATGTTGCTGCCAATGGTCGTCCATTGGGCCTTTGCAATAAAAGAATGAAATATTGATATAATGATGATAAAAAGGACACAGGATTTTTTCATGCAATTAATTATTAGTTAATAACAGATGGGTGTGGGTACTAATATTAAAAAGAAACTAAAGGACTTTATTGTCTTTTGAATTGTATGGCAAAGGAAAAATACGGAATCAATACAAACTTATTTGTATTGATTAGCTATGCGTTCGGAAAGTTTTCATCGTTATGGTTGGTTTAGGTTGTCTTCTTGTGATATTTGTTATAAAATTAGCGAAAATTTAATCAGTTATCCAATAGTTAAAATTGTAAAATTATTGTTACGATATAATATTAGCTATTTACTATTTATTATAATATAAATCAAAAGATGACGAGATGCGATGTCAGGTGCTGTGCTTTGCTAGTTACAGATTTTAACAACAGTCCACCTTATTCATTCAAGCCCATGTATTCAACTAAAAATAACCTGATAGTTGAAGTGGAATAACGGTATAATATGTATATTTGGAATGTAAGCTTTGCAAGTAATCTATACAATTTGAAAGTGGTGAGTATTTCGGTGAGTAAGAAATGAAATCCACGTAATATATTGAGAATCAAATCGGTTTTGGAGGTATAAAAATCCCTCCCTCTCCGCAAATCAAATTATTGCCTGGTGTAGCCGGGCATTTTTGTTTCTATGGCGCTGCCTAAAGCAGTTTGAGTATAAGTTATAAAAACAAAAAACATGCGGCTACTGTCTCATTTAGTGAAGTGAGACTGTATGAGACACCACCTCCAAAACCTATCCAAAAAGCGTCAAAACAGCTCAAAATAAAGCCCTATTTACCCACAATAGGGCTTAAAATAGCACTTTTAAGCTTCAAAAAGCATCCAAAAACAGTATTTTTTGCGCGAAAAACCGTCAAAACCGACCTTTTTTCGTCCGTTTTTTTATACAAAAACGCCGGTATTTCGCACCATTTTCGGTTGTTTTGTCTCACGGTGAGACAGTGAGGCACCCGGTTAATTACTTTGGTTGCTTTAAAATAAAACAAAAGCGATGGCATGAAAGTCCCCCCCGCTTTTACAAACTTTATATTTAAAATTATACAAATTTTGCCGTTTTTCAGTAAGTTACGTTAGTAACGTATTTTGATACACTACACACAGGCTTTTGTTTATGTGTTTCAAGGTGCTGATTTGACACTTTTTTTGAAGGGAAGTAATTGCGTCACTTTTCAGTTAACCACCCACTAATAATCAGCCAGTCTTTTAACCTGTCCATCCAATTTATTTTGGGGTTTTTTAAACCAAAGCCATGTCCTCCGGCAGGATAAATATGCATTTCCGCCTTTACATGGTTTTGAAGCAACGCCTCGAAATACAGTAATGAATTTTGAACAGGTACCGTATTATCGTCTTCTGCTTGTACTAAAAATGTTGGTGGCGTTTCAGCCGTTACTTGTTTATCATTGCTGTATAAATCAATCAATTCCTGCGAAGGCTCTCTGCCCAGCAGGCTTATTCGCGAACCCATATGTGTGTATTTGCCCATCGTTATAACCGGGTAAATCAGCGCCGTAAAGTCTGGCCGGATGCTGATATTATTATCCAATGTTATCACCGGTTTGTCAAAGTGCGTACTTAACGTTGATGCTAAATGCCCGCCTGCAGAAAAACCGATCACGCCTACTTTCGCCGGATCGATGCCCCATTGCTTAGCGTTTTTTCGGATCATCATCATTGCTGATTCCGCGTCCTGTAATGGGCCTATAGTTTTGTCGATCATAACGCTATCACTGGGCAGACGATATTTTAACACAAATGCATCTACACCGATTTTGTTTAATGCCAGAGCGACAGGGTCACCTTCTACGGCTAAAGCAACATTAGCATAGGCGCCTCCGGGAATAATCAGCATCGCCGTGTGTACCTTGCCGTCTTTTAACAAGTAGGGTGTTAATGTAGGTACCGATACTTTTTCAGCTGCCCCCCAGCGATTCAATCTTTCAGAATAAGTTGGCGAATGTTCTTTTGAATTCGGAACTTTGGCGGTGTAAAGCGCAATCGCGTCTTGTGCCTTCAGACTTAGTGCTGTTCCTAAAAGGAAAATCAGCGTATAAAAGAATGTTTTCATAATTGTTTATAGTATTTGAAAATGGTAATCGCCCGCCGCAAGAACGACAGGATGGGTAATGTCCAACCTTTTTTTATTGGACCTAATTGATTTGTCCGGCGGGAAGGTAACGCTTGCCGTACATCCCGCGGGAATCTTTAGATGATAAGAGATTTCTGACCCTTCACGTTTCCACGACGAGACGATAAGACCATAAGGGCTCACATGGCTCGATTCGAGATCAGCCAACCCGCTGACAAATTGGGGCTGGATTAAAATATTTTTAAAACCGGGCTGCATTTCATCGGTTTTTATGCCCCCCAATGCCTTGAACATCCAGGCGCTGATCTCGCCAAACATAATATGGTTAAGCGAAAGGTCACGCTTAAGATTAATGTCCCAGTTTTCGTAAAGTGTTGTCGCACCATTTGCTATCCACCATCCCCATGATGGGAAAGTGTCCTGTGATGCCAACTTATAGGCCGTTTCAGCCTGGCCATTGTCACTCAGGGCACTCAAAATGGCTTTAGCGCCTAATATCCCCACATCTAAATGATAATTATTAGCTGCTACCGAAGCAGCCAATATGGCTGCTGCTTTTTTCCTTAAGCTTTCAGGCACTATGCCCCAGTATAAAGGCACGGCTTGCTCTGTTTGGTAACCATTGGCATATTGGCCGGTGTTACTGTTAAGATATTTGGCATTGATTGCGTTTTTAATCTGTGTAGCGAGTGCTGAGTAAGTAACCGCATCCGAGGTTTTCCCTAATAGTTTGGCGGTTTTTGCCAGGATATTTACGTCTGTATAATAATAAATGGATGACGTCAGTTCTACCGGGGTCTTTGATTTTACCGGAGCCCAGTCGCCGAGACCCCAGTTGGTCAAGCCGGTCGGGTACAGTTCCTGTATATGATTGACGTATCGCTTTATATTTAAATAATTGTCGCTTAGTATCTTGCTGTCACCATAAAACAAGTAAACATTCCATGGAATAATGGCAATGGTACTTGTCCAGTCGGGGCCATTGCCCCAACTATATCCCCAGCCGTCGCTTGGGATAATGGAGGGCAATACACCATTAGGCTGCTGCTCGTCGCGATGATCGGCGAGCCACTTTTCGTAAATGGTTATACCGTCAAAATTATACAGGCCGGTTTCACTGGCAATATGCGCGTCTCCTGTCCAGCCATTCTTTTCGCGTTGCGGGCAATCCGTGGGGTAACCAAATAAATTGGAAAGATAGGAAGCATTTGTAGCCGCATACAACTTATTGATCAGCTCGCTGGATGTATGAATGTGGCCAATCTGTTTAACATCGCTATGCATAAACCAAGCAGTGAGGCTTTCCTTGGAAAGTTTAATGGCCTTATTGCTGCGCACTTCAACATATTGAAATCCCTTGTAATTAAAATGCGGCATAAAAGTTTCCGGGCCTTTGCCATTCAGCTTATAAATATCAGTTGCATAAGGGTCAAATGACCGGGTTGCCGTATCCAGAAAATAATCTACATTGCTCTGATCGGGATAACCATCAGGATAAAGTTTTTCGGCATGGATCACATGTACAATCGTATTCGAGTCGCCATTTAATGTAACCTGCGTTACGCCGGCTATATTGCGCCCAAGATCGAAAATATAAGTGCTATCGTTCATTTTCTTCAAGCTCACAGGTTCTATTTTCTCCACGTTGCGGATGGGCTGCATGGCTTCGGCCGCAATGTTTTGTGCCGGTGCCTGTCTGCTGGTCACACCTTGCCATTTGCTATCGTCAAAATCAGGTGTATCCCAACCGGGTTGCTCAAGGCGGGCATCGTAGTGTTCACCGGTATAGATACTGTTATAAATTACCGGACTAAGCGAAGTTTTCCAGCTTTTGTCAGAAGTAATAACCTGCGTGGTGCCATCGCTGTAGGTAATGCGAAGATCAAGACAGAACGCCGGGCGGTTACGCCAGCCCGCATGTTCAAAGCCCCACACGCCTATCGATTGGAAATTATACCAGCCATTCCCCAGCAGTACCCCAATGGCATTTTTGCCATTTTGCAACTGGTTGGTCACATCATACGTAACATATAAAGTGCGGCGGTCAAAACGGGTGTACATGGGATCAAGCCGGTGATCGCCTATTTTTTGCCCATTGATATATAACTCATATAATCCCGCTGCACTGATATACGCACGCGCCGAAACAATATGCTTTGTGTTTTGAAAAACCTTGCGAAAATATGGGGCGGCTTTAGCCTTCATACCCTTGCCATCGCTTATCCAGGTTCCTTGCCAGTTTGAAGGGTTTATCATGCCCATTTCAAATTTACTTGTTGCGGTGTGACTGGGCTTTCCATCCTTGTCCCATAAAACCACTCTCCAGTAATATTTGGTAAATGGAGGCAATGTTTTACCACAATAACTAACCAGGTTTTTCATGGAATTTATTTTGCCGGTTTGCCAGTCTCCGCCAATCCCATTCGCCACCTGAGTAGAATCCGTACCTACGGAAATTTGATAAGCTGTTTGTCTGGCTCCCTGCCGGTGATCGTCCATCTGCCAGGTAAAACGAGGCTGCGGATTATCGAGCCCTATCGGACTGTCCAGATGCTCGCATTGCAGGTTAATTACATTAGTGTTCTGCGCCCTGCAAAAAAAAGATATACACAGCAGCGTGATCAAAAAGAATTTGGGCTTCATGGTATATACTTCAATTAGCGGTGAAAAAATTTAAAACAGCTTGCTGGTCAGTAGGGATAATACGAAAACCAGCACCATCACTTTTTTCAAAGCGGCCCTGTTTGGCTGTTAAACCATAATCGATACCCATAAAACCGGCAACTATCCTGTTCGTTTCTATAGTTTTAAAGGGCAGGGCTTTGCCATCGGCCGAGCTAAAGTCGAAAAACCATTTTAGTGCAGGATTTCCTTTTATCGAAACCAAAATTTCGTTTTCCGTCAACTTGATGTTTAACTCACCGGGCACATTCGTTAATGGCCATTTTATGGATAGCTGTCCGGGAATACGGTCCGTGACAACCGGCATCCCGCCCGATAAATCTGTTTCCTGTCCGTTAACGATACCTTTTAAGCGGAGCCCGGCTAAAGCTTGCTTGCTGCTCCATAGATAGCCATCTACTACCGGCAATGTGAAAAACTCGCATTCATTGCCGGTCGCAACTTCGGTTTCATATTTAGAAGCCATCTTTTCATCAAATAAATGAATATCGCGGATACGTAACCGGCCATCTTCCCAAAGCAGGTTCGCCCGGTAATAACGACTGTCAAACCAAACCGATTTGCGGTTTTCGCCGGGCAGGTCGTCCATGGCGGTAACAGCTGTAACAGGCGTTACTTTAAAATGTGCTTTAAACCATTCACCGGAGGCACCCAGCGTTTCTACTTTTATGAGATGTTCATCACGCAATTTTTCAATCAGTGGAAACTGTAGCTCCAACCCTTTTGCCATTGGTTCCCAGGTAAATGAATTCTCCTGGCCTGCCTGTGTGTAGGCAAATGCACCCGCCGCGCCGTTCACAAATTGCTTAAAGAACCAATGTATCCAGGTGGAATCGCCGCCTGCTTTAGGATAAACCGGTTCGAGTGTAACTACACCCTGCCTGGAATGTTCCAGGCCGTTATCATACTGGCGTATAGGGTCGCTACCGAGCAAACGAAAGATGGGTACCGGTACTTGTTCTTCTGCGTGCTGCGCAGGCATGTACGCATTTATTTTACTTGGATAATAAGCCTGGTTCCAGTAACCACCCCATAGCGTATACCCGTCGGTACCGTATTGATCTTTGCAATTTGCCGAAGCTACTATATGGTATTTCTGGTACATATACTGCAGGCTATGCGCATCGATAAACCAGGATGCAACAGATTTTGGATAATAGCCGAATATCTCTTTAAAGTCACGCATATAAGTATCAATCAGCCGTTCACGTTCTGCGGGAGTGTAGCCGGTCGAAAAGCCGATATTGGCGCGCCAGTCCCAGGGATAGCGCCCGCGCCATTTCATGCCCGAATGTTCTACCAAAGGCTGTGGTATTTCCCACCAGGCCCCGATTTCGAACGAATTGCGCGGCAAGCTCTTTAACAATTTTTGATAACGGGGATTCAATAACGCATCATACTGTAAAAGAAAAGTGCCGCCCAAATGATATTTCTTCATTAATGCAACCTGTTTTACAACAGTTTGATATAAAACATCTTCTGTAATCTTAGGGTCCCGCGGTTCAAGCAAGCGGATAAAGTTGACGATGTTTACTATTTTAGGTTTGTCGGTAACTGCGTTAGCTCCCGGGTTTTTGCTGCCCAAAGCAGTGTTAGCGATCAATAGTACCACACAGACAAGACTATTGACCAGGCACGTACGCAATAGGTTGATTTTATTTAAGATCATTTGCTTTTTTTAACTTTATTCATAGTAAATTTTGAAAAACGCGTCCAAATCATAAGTTCGGATATCTTTTTTTTATAAACGATTTCGCTTCTTCCGGCATTTGGCTGAATGGTACCGGCTTATCCTGCGGGCGCGACTGTTTTTGATTAATATCGCCAAGCAAGCTCCATTTGCGGGTCATTTCAGCAGGTTCTTTCGCTTTAATATCGTAACGGGTAAAATCAATAACCTGTGCTGGTGCCTGTGTCTTATAGTCTTTCAATAATGCAAGCCTAAAATCCTTATTCATAAACCAACTGATCTCTTTATCAGCATCCGAACCTCCAATACCCGAACCGCGTTCTTTAAACCGGTAATCGAAACTATTGCTTTTATAATGTTTGCGCCATAACAGGCCGAATTCGCCCTGGGTGATCAGCTTAGTGTCGGGCCAACGCTGGCGGATAGAGGCTAACCAATCTTTTAACATTGCCGGATCATAGGGTAATGAAAGTTCCCAGCAATTGGTTACCCAGGCAAAGCCATTAAGCTTATAACCTTCATCAAAATGGATAGCTGTAGCGAACATCATTTCCTGCAAGCCTTTTGTATTGCCGTAACGGCCAATAGTTTCTATCGGCCCCACCCCCATGCGGCTGTTAAAACCATCCTTAAAGCCCTGCCTCCTCGCGGCCAGGAAATCAACTGTCCAGCCGTCCAGGTTAACGCAGTCAATAAAATCATTTTTACCTTGGGCCGGCTTACAGAAATGCTCTGTTGATGGATAATAAGGATAACAAACCGATCCGTCGCCATCCTGGTTGTCAATACTAAACTGGCTCCATATATTACCCTGGCATACGTGTATTCCTTCTTTTTCCGCCAGGTATTTTTGATTTGGGGCAGAAAGAAAACCCGCTATGATACTCAAAGGCCGGTAGCCTTTGCCAACCATTTTACTTATAAGTTGCAGCGCATCATGAATATCCTTGTTAACCTGTTCAGTTGTATTATATGCGTTTGCAAAATAAGCGCCGGGTATAAAAGTAACATCGTCGCCATATTTATAATGGTACCCTATCACAAGCCTCCTGATCTCGCGGTAATTCGCACTGGTATCATGCAAGGCCAACCAGCTAAACGACCATGTGATACGCCCGCCCGGAAAACCTTGTGCTATTGCATCTCTAAAAGCGATGACTTTAGCCGGCGTATGTAACTGGCGTTCGTCTTGTCCAACATTACGGTTTCTTGAAACTTCGATCTGGTTTACTCTTATTACGGTATTAAAGGTTAAGAACCGGTGCCCAAGAAGTGTTTTTACATCATTATGTTTAAGTTCCTGCCCGTTAACACTTACAAATGACATTATCAGTAAGGCAACTAATTGAATTTTTATGCTGATCTTCATATAAACCTGATTTATTCGCATTTCCAATTGATAAAGGGGCAGTTGGTTTACTGCCCCTTTTAGCTATTTTATTTACCAACCGGGATTTTGTTGTAGCACATGTCCTGACGCCTGGTATAAATTGATTTCCTGGGTAGGAAGTGGTTGCAAATAGTTTTTTGCGGGATCAAACTTTCTTCCTGTTTCGGTTATAATAAATCCATTGGCATCTGTATTTGCCTGATAGGCAGGAGTACTATAAAAAGGATACGACTGCCATTCCGATCCCTTGATCTTGATACCCTTGATATCCTGCGGCAATTCTGTTTCTGCAGTTTTCCAGCGGCGAAGATCGTCATAACGGAAACCCTCTAAAGCAAGCTCCACGGTCCTTTCACGGCGTATCTCGGTTTTAAGATCCATGTTATGTAATGCAAGGAACGCGTTAGACAAATGCGGCATTCCTACACGGTCGCGAATAACATTGATTGAAATATCCATGTCCGCATCGGTCAGTTGCCCGGTCGACTCAAAAGTCGCTTCTGCATAGATGAGTAAAACTTCGGCATAGCGGATCAAGTGACGGTCGAATCCGAATAAACTGGCGTCGCCAGCTTCCCCCCCATTATTGCCGATCGGGTCTTCTGACATATACTTGTATAAAATATAGCCAGTAGCTCCGCTTCTTTGGGGATAATCAGGATAATTAGCAACTGGCACCAGGGCGTGAAACACACGAACTGTCTTCGTTCCGGGAATGGTAAATGTCATGGTCATACGCGGATCACGGAATTTGTATTCGGAGGTTTCCGTTGCATAACCTTGAAATTTCGACTCCGTATTGGTGATAGGAACGCCTGCGGTATCAAGATACATGTCCGCGAGCTTTTTCGTCGGGGTAAAACCGCCGTCACAATCATATGGGTATTCCTGGCCGATAATTCCAACTGCATACCTGCGGTCAAGTATACATTCCTTAGAATCATCGCCGGGCTCGATAAAATTATAGCGATAACTCTGGGCGCCGCTTCCGTTATATAATGCATACACACCGCTATTCATTACGGCTTTTGAAGCAGTTATTGCCTGCGTAAGATAGGCGCTTCCGTCAGACTGACCATGATATTTCTCCCAGGTACCTTCGTATAGTGCAACCCGGGCCAAAAGCGATAATGCGGCCCCCTTTGTTACGCGGCCAATATCGGGATTGGACAGATCCGATTGTAAGGGCAGGTCGGCGGCGGCATCATTCAAATCTTTTATAATAAAATCTGCGGTTTGCTGCTGTGTGGACCTCGGCGTGTACAATGCCGGATCATCGGTACCCAAAACCGTACTTATTAAAGGTACGCCGCCATATATCTCCATGATCTTCCAATAATACCAGGCCCTGAAAAAGCGTGCTTCCGCTACATATTGTTGGATACCCTTATCCGTATTACCGGCGCCGTGAGCCAAGATCGTATTGGCATTTCTGATATACTGGTAGCTAGCAGTCCATTGAGGCGAGTTTTGCGATAATTGCAATTGGCCATTACTTATTAAGTTGGGATTGTAAAATGCGATATCAGACTCCGCATCATCAAAAGCAAAACGGTCAAGCCCCTGGTATAGTTCATTTGCAGCGGTTTTAAAGTCACTCGCCGATTTCCAGAATACCACATCGGTAATGGTATCTTGCGGAACAACATTTAAAGCTTTTTTACAGCTCGTTCCCCATATAGCAATCAGGAGCGCGAGGGCTGCAACATGGTAAATAGGCTGTTTGCTTACCGAGCCTTTTTGTGTTTTTATTTTATTTTGTTTCATCGTTGTCATCATTAAAATTTAACATCTAAACCAAGTGAATAAACCTTATTGAATGGATAAGTACTGGCATTAAGGTTGGCGTCCTCCGGATCATAGTTACCGCCAAGCGTACCTTTCGATATCGTAATGAGGTTTGTACCGCTTACATACAGTCTTGCTGATTTCATTTTCAGCTTTTGTGCAAATGCTGCAGGAATGTTATAACCAAGCGTAATGGTTTTAAATCTCAGGTAAGCATCATTTTGCAGGGTGAGTGATGAGGTATGATAATCATAACCCCTGACATCATCATACCCTAAAGATCCTGGAAGGTACCGTGGGTATTGCGCATTCGGGTTGTCGGGTGTCCAGGTCTTACCAAAGTAGTATTGCAGGGAGTTGTAGTAGAATGCAGCAGGAATTGCATTTGAGCCCCCATACTGCACCATTCTTTTCCCAACGCCCTGGAGAAATACGCTCAAGTCAAGTTGTTTGTATTGTAAGGAAATGTTTGAAGAATAAGTATACCTTGGAATGGCATTACCCAAATAAACCATATCGCCGTTCTTACCTTTGGATGGGTCTCCATATTCTGTCAGTGCACCGTCGCCGTCAACATCTTTATACATCACATCACCCAGGGCGATGCGTGTAGGGACACCTGTTAATTTTTTATAAGCATCAAGCTGGGCCTGTGTTTTGATAATTCCATCATATACGTACCCAAAGTAAGAATCTATTGGATAACCCTGTCGGGTCTGGTTCAGGCCTTCGACGTAATTGTCACTGTTTTTCAGCTGCACCAGCTTGTTGTGGTTATCACTTAACTGTAACATGACACTGTAACGCAATTCCCCGATGTGATCTCTCCAACTAACAGTTGTTTCGAAACCTTTGGTAACCAATTTACCTTGATTTTCTGTTGGAGGAGTAGCTCCAAAGGTAGCGGGCACAGCTACTGCAACCAGCATATCGTTGTTGATCTTGTTGAAGTAGTCAAATGAAAAACTTAACCTCGATTGTAAGACCTGGAGATCAATACCAATGTTCTTATTAGTAATAGTTTCCCATGTTCTTGTTTGAGAGGCTGGTGAGGCTACAGCTCCCGGAAGGCCGGCATTTGGCGAACCAAGTGGGTAAACGCCCCCTATACTAATTAACGGAGTATAATCAAACAATCCTAATGCATTAATATCCTGATTTCCTGCCTTACCATAAGAAGCCCTTAACTTAAGCTGATCAAAAATGTTCATGTCTTTAATAAAGCGCTCTTCAGATAAATTGTAGGCAAAAGCAACAGAAGGGAACAACTGGCTCCAGCGCTCGTTAGGGGCAAACTTGGTACTGGCATCTGAGCGGGCAGTTACGTCCAAAATGAATTTATTTTTAAAAGAATAGCTTAATCGTCCAAAGTAAGATTCCAGCGTTTGATTATTAAGATCTCCAGTATAATTGATATAGGCTAAATTTGTCTTATCAGCCAGGTTTAAGGTCAGTATATCATTATTAGGGAAATTATATCCGGTAATAGACTGGCCTTCGTTGTTGGTTTTTTCAAGCGAAGTACCCACAGTAAGGTCTATATGATGATCCTGACCTAACTGCTTATTGTAGTCGGCATATACCTGATACAATTGGTACGTCGTTCTTGAATTAGCATACGTAGCGTAATTTGGTGAGTCCCAAAGTCCCTGGACCCCGCCATACCAGTCGTTGCGGATAAAAGTAGGATATAACTGATCGCTGTTTGAAAAGTTTAACCTCATGGCTGCCTGGCCGGTGATCGTCAGGCCTGGAAGCGGACGGTAATTACCCAGAAAATTGGTGTTTATGCCGGTAAACCAGAATGTTGACTGGCCGCCTTGTGTAAGATAAAGCGCTGGGTTTTGATAGCCCTGATAGCTGTAAAATTCGCCCAGGGGATTATACAACGGCTGATAAGGGAACTGATCGGGTATCTGGTATAGTATGCTATTGTAATCCCTGGCATTGATCTGCGTTGGCATATCCGTAAGCGTATGCACAATTTCTGTTCGTGTTTGTATATCCAGATTTTTGGATAATTGCAGGGTGTTATTAAACCTAAGATTGTACCTGTTGGCATAGCTATCACCATATCTGAGAGTGCCGCCGTCATGATCATAGCTTCCCGAAAGCAAAAATGTGTGCGTGTCGCCACCACCTGAAATAGACAGGTTGTGTATGGTCTGAATACCATCCTTAAACACAATTTTGTTCCAATCGGTATTACCATAAAAACCGGGGTAATTGGATAGGCCATAGTTCCATCCGATAGAATCAACAGGCGCGTTGTTTTGTATTTTGGTAAATACGGAGCTTGGAAACCCTGTTTGGCCGACATTTTCCAGGCCGTTACTCATGAACGTGGCAAACTGGAACGTGTTCATCATTTTCTTTAAATCTGTGGGCTGTTTAACGGCTACGTTTGTTGAATAATCAATGAGTAATGGCCCTTTTTTACCTTGTTTGGTAGTGATCAGGATCACCCCGTCTGCTGCCCTGTTACCATAAATAGCCGCGGCGGCGTCTTTTAAAACGGTTACAGAAGAAATATCGGCAGGGCTTAAATTGCTCATATCACCCGGAACCCCATCAATCAGGATAAATGGTGTGCTTCCGTTAATAGTTGAATAGCCACGAACTTGTAATGAATACTGTTGGTTGCCTGGCGCCCCACTACCTGTAGTTATCGTAACACCAGGAATTTCACCCTCAAGTGCATCATAAACATTATTGATCGGCCTGTTTTCAAAAACTTCTGCTTTCACAGTAGAGATCGCTCCCGTTATTGCGCCTTTGGTCCTTGTTCCATAACCTACTATTACAACCTCGTTAAGTTTGCTTTGGGAAGCCGAAAGGTTTACATCCAGAATGGTTCTGTTGCCGACCATCACCTTTTTTGTATTATAACCAACGAATGAAAAATCTATGATTGTTTCGGAAGACTGAACTTCGATACTATAGCGGCCGTTTTCGTCTGTCTTCGTTCCTTTATTAGTCCCGTCAATCAGGACAGTGGCACCGGGTATGGTTTCATGGGTGGTGCTGTCACGCACTACGCCGGTAACACGTTGCTCATTCGGCACATTTGAGACAGGTACAGGTTTGTTTTTGTCTGGCTGTTCTTTTTCAGTTATAAGTACGGAATGATTAACTAATTTGTAAGATAAGGACTGATTCTTAAAACAGGCGTCAAGTACCGTTAAAATGTCCTTGCTGTGTAAGTTTAAGGTAACTGGTTTGAAATCTTTTACCGTGTTATCATTGAAAAGAAAATCGATATTGGTTTGATCGCGGAGTGCCGCTATTATTTCCGTTAAAGATGCTTTTTTTACATTTAATGACACCTGTTGTGCCGATCCTTCAGCCTTTATTTGTAAAAGACCTATGATCATCAAAAATATGGTTAGCTTCATCTTCAGGATAAAATTGGAAAAGGCATAACTATTCCTTCTGAAAAGTAATTCAGTAATTTTTTTATACATTTGAATGTTAGGTTAAGTAAACTAATTGGTTAACGTCATTGGTTTGATTACCTGATTACAGCTGATGCTGACAGACCAAGGGCGGTCGCACGTCCTTGGTTTAGTAATCCATTTGTTTTCAGAGTATCACTTTTGAAATAAATACCTCCTTTTCCTTAAATAAAGTTTATATTTCATTAACTGCTCATTTTTTTTGATGGCTTATTTACTGACAATAATTTTCCGGCCGTCTAACTTAAAATGTACATGGCCCAATTGCTGCAGGTTTTGCAACATTTCTTTTAAGTCGGAATACTCGGAAAATGTTCCGCCGAAAGTTTCACGTTGATCTATATCTACATATCGTATATCAACGTCGTACCATCGGCTGATTAGTTTCATTATATCCTTTATATTGTTATGGTCAAACAAGAAATATCCTTTTTTCCAGGATACTACCTGTTGCACATTTACTTCGCCTATCTGCATGTCGTTCAATGTAAGATTAGCCTGCTGACCGGGTACCAGCAACTTAGATTTATTTAAGGCATTGTTATGTATTAATACACTTCCCTGCAACAGCGTGGTGCTAACAGCATCATCGTCTTCGTACGCCTTTACATCGAAATGCGTGCCCAATACCCTTACTTCCTGATTTTTGCTAATTACTTTAAATGGCTGATCTTTGTTATGCGCGACTTCGAAATAGGCTTCGCCGGTCAACTCAACTCTACGCTCATTTTTTGAAAAACGCAACGGGTACTTTAACGTTGATGCTGCATTTAACCAGGCTACGGTACCGTCAGGAAGTACCACGCTAAATTTGCCGCCCCTCGGTGTTTCGATGGTATTATATAGCCGATCAGTTAGGTTTGCCGAATCAGCAGAATTGCTGTAAACTATTTGTCCCTTATTATTTTTAACAATGGAGGTCCCGTACTGGCTTGCAACTTTCCCGGGGTGCTGGTCATCAAGAATAATTTTTTCTCCGTTTGCTAACTTTAATATAGCCTTCTGAGAGCCAGGTACTACTGGCTTTTCCGAAATATTATTAGCCGATAACTTTATCTTCTTTTTATTATTTAATATAACGCCAACAGCTATTATCAAAAGTATACTCGCTGCCATAGCGGTAAGCCTGTAAACCGGTCGCAGATAGGTTATCCGCTTACGGGATTTTGGGATGCGCTCAAAGCGACTAAAAAGCTCATCTACCAATTCATTTTCACCCCCGGCATCATTTATCCATTTATCAAAACTTTTATAACCATAGTCTACGGAATCATACCATTGATTGAGCTCCTGCAGTTCTTCAGGAGTTATTCTTCCATTGGAAAACTGTTCAATTAAATATTCAAGTCTTTGATGCTCCATTGGGATTTCAGGTTGAACTGTATGTTTAGATATAATTGGCTTACTAATACAAGACGAGTAACTATCCCACAGGTGTTACTCGTTTATTATATTTTTTATTTATTTAATAAATTTTTAATTATAAAATATTTCAGATTAAATATTTCGTTATAATTGCATTAAACCCAAAATATTATTGACCTATTGTGAAGTATACCGACTTAGAGTTGATACATCTTTGGCAGGAAGGCAGTGAATTCGCTTTTGAAGAGCTATACAAGCGATACGCAGGCCAATTGCTTTCCATTGCCATGCGTAAAACCAATGATAGAGAGGTCTCTGAAGAATTTGTGCAGGATACGTTTTTAACATTCTACAACTACGGTAAAGCTGCCGAAAACTTGACATCGGTTATCGGTTACCTGCATACAATACTTAAAAACAAAATACTGGACCACTATAGGCATAGCCTTGTTCATAAAAAATACGAGGCTTACGTCATCATGCATTTTGAGGAAAAGGATGACTCGACAGAGCAGTCACTAATGATTAAAGAATTACAGAGCCAACTCGTACTTAATATTGAAAAGCTTCCACCACAATGCCGTAATGTTTTTAAGCTTAGCCGGCAGGAATACTTGTCAATTAAAGAAATAGCAAAACGGCTGGATATTTCTGAGAATACTGTTAAACAGCATATGCGCAAAGCTTTGAGGCTATTACGTACTTCATTAATGAATTATGAGAAAATCTTATTCATTATGATTATTTTAAAGATGCTTTCATGATCATCGCCGGACTCATTGGAATCGGACTGGCAAAAGCTGAACTTTTACTTACACAAATTTGAGTGATGGGGATATCTTTTTATTATTTCGGCAGCCCGCGGCAAAAGAAGTATGTGTGATAAAGTTTCGGTCTTTTGCCTCTTCACAAATCAATTCCCGTGCCTGGCATAAGCCGGGTATTTTGTATTAACTAATTTAGCATATGTTTTGACTGGTCGGTGCCTGCCCGGTGTTCAAAAACATTTTTTAGTGTAGGCAATAATTCATTAAAGCCGATGGGTTTTGATACAAAATAATCCATTCCGGCTTGCAGGCAGGCAGCCTTATCCTCTGCCATCGCACTGGCTGTCATAGCTACAATAACAGGTTGCGTTATTTTTTGGTGCCGTATCATCCGTGTAGCTTCAAGGCCATCCATTTCAGGCATTTGCACATCCATCAGTATCACATCAAATTCATTGGTGCATACCATCTCAAGTGCTTCGTTGCCATTGCATGCCAATACTGGTTGATAACCGAGTTTATTTAATATTTGCTTGATCACTTTTTGGTTGATAAGATTATCTTCAGCTACTAATATGCGTAAAGGGAATTGCGCCGCGAAATCAGCTGATACCGTAATTTTTTCGGTGAGAACCTTTTTAGTAGTCATATTTTCGGCAGCGCGGGCATGTATGCTGAAAAATATGGAAGTACCTTTATGTTCAAGGCTTTCAATATTAATGGAACCACCCAGTAATTCAATCAGCCGTTCACAAATAACAAGTCCCAGCCCCGTGCCTCCATATTTCCTGGTGGTCGACTGGTCGCCCTGTGAAAAAGGCTGAAACAAACGCGATATTTTATCGGCAGATATACCAATACCGGTATCCCTTACTTCGAATGACAGCTTAATATCGTTTTCGCTGATAGCCAGCAGCTTTACATGTATGGAAATTTCACCATCGTGTGTAAACTTCAGTGCATTGCTAAAAAGATTCGAAAGAATTTGTTTTAGCTTTAGCCGATCGGTAATGATCTGTGCAGGAATAAGTTCGTCAATCTGGCAACTAACTGTCAGCTTACTCCGCTTAGCCTGCTTACTGAATAAGTGTAGCACCTCCTCTATACATTGCTTAAGATTAAATTCATGAAGGTCAAGCTCCATTTGCCCCGATTCTATCTTTGAAAAATCCAGTATATCATTTATAACATTTAGCAAACTCTCACCACTCAATCGTATAGTTTCGGCATATTCGCGCTGTTCACTGTCTAAAGGTGTTTCGCATAGCAAAGCCGCCATACCCATTACGCCATTCATGGGGGTGCGTATCTCATGGCTCATAGTTGCCAGAAATATACTTTTTGCCCTGTCGGCCCTTTCAGCTTCCAGCCGGGCGTTTTGCTCCTGCTCACGCTGCTCCATCAGTTCTTCCGACTGTGCCCTTAGCTCCTCGTTTAAGGCTGTCAATTCTTCCGATTTATCCTGCAGTTCAACTGCCTGCTGTACTATTTCGGCCGTTCGCTGCTTTACCGTGTTCTCAAGTTCTAATTTTTTATTATTTATCGATTTTATCCGATAACGGTAACTGCCATATAATAATCCTATCAGAAGCGCTGTCATAGTACTACGGAACCACCACGTCATCCAATAAGGTGCCACAACGGTTATTTTCAACTCAATAGGTTTATAGTTCCAAATGCCATTGTTGTTGGCAGCTATTACTTTAAATGTATAATTGCCGGGGTTAAGGTTGGTGTAGGTGGCCCTGCGTTGGGTACCTACATAGTTCCAGTCGGCATCGAAACCTTCCAGTTTATATGCATATTTATTTAATGAGGACAGCGTGTAGTTTAAGGCGGTAAAACCAATAGTAAATACCGACTGCCCGTAATTAATGCTGATAGATTTAGTTTGATCAATAGATTGCGATAAGATGGAATTATCGGCTACAGGTACTTTTTTATTAAATAATTGAAAGTCGCTAAAAACAAGTTGCGGAAGGTTGTTGTTTTGTGGTAACCTGTTAGGGTTTACTACGTTAAAACCATTAAACCCACCAAATAACAGATCTCCGTTTTTTGCAAGCAAGGCTGCATTGTGCGAAAATTCGCGCCCCTGTAATCCATTTACCGTAGTAAAATCCCTGAAGTTATTTTCACCGGGCCTGAAACGTACCAAACCATTCCCCGTGCTTATCCACAAATAATGTTGTTTATCTTCCACTATACCACAAATGGTTGAATACAGATCCCCTGGTAAAGGATAACCGTAAAAACGGTCATGTTTTTTATCATAATAATTTAGTCCTCCTCCAAGCGTACCCACCCAAATCCCGCCGCGGCTGTCTTCGAAAATAACCGATACTGTATTGTTGGTAAGGCCCGAATTAAAAACTTTATAATGTTGAAATTTATTAGTAGCCTGGTCTAGCCGGTTAAGGCCGTCGAAGGTGCCTACCCATATATTATTTTCCTTATCGCGACAAATGGCACGTACATCATTATTGCTTAAGCAGTTAATGGTGTCGCTACTGTTATACCGGTAACGGCGGATAATTTTGCCATTATGTATTACATTTAAACCGCCGCCATCAATGCCTGCCCAAATATCGCCCGCACGGTCTTCCATAAGGGCAAATACAGCGGTGTTGCTTATCTCATCTGGCTTATTCCCTGCCGAAAAATGTGCCTTGGTATCTCCTTTAGGACCAAGCACATCAAGCCCTTTATCATAAGTGCCTACCCAAAGGTTATTCCTTGAATCCCGTAACAAGCACAGGATACTTTCCCCCTGCACCCATTTTTCATTATGGCTGAACTTTCTTGATGCGGGGTTAAAAAAATTTAACCCACCCCCATCTGTGCCTATCCAAAATCCATTATCAGCTTCGGCAAATGCATTTATACCGTTATCAGTTAATTCACCCGGTGAATCCGAATGCCGGTAATAGTGAGCAAAAGAAGATATGTTATTGTCATACTTAATAATACCAGCGTTATATGTGCCCAGCCATAATATATTGTCACGGCACAATATGCTGCCTATGGAAAGTTCTTTGTTATTCTTTTGGTCTTTATAATGGGTGAAAATGCCGGTACGCATATCTAGTTGATCAAGGCCCTTTTCGGTTCCCGCCCATACCCGGTTATTGCCTGCTGAGGTCAATGAAAATACATTATTATTTACTATTGAATTAATATCATGGTCGGTATGTTTAAAATGAACGAATATGCCCCTAAGTTCATCAAAAACATCCAGGCCACTATCTGTTCCTACAACAATTCTCCGCGATATATTTAACAAGCTATGTATCTTATTACTGATTATGGAATTAGGCTTATTTCTATCATGTATAAATTGATTATAGCTACCGTTACTACTGTTAAATACTATCAACCCTCCTTCAGTACCCAACAGTAAATTGCCATGTCCATCACCGGCAATAGCATTTATGTGGTGATTAGACAGGTAATCCTGGTTTTTACGATAAAAGAAATGTTTAAATGTTAATGTCTTCCTGTTAAGCAGGTCCAGGCCCGAGTAGGTGCCGATCCATATATTTTGTTGCTCATCTTCATAAAAACTTAGGACATCATCATTGGAAAGTGCGGTAGGGTTATTTTTATTGGCAACCAGGTTAATGAAGCTATCGTGGTTTCGGTCATACAAGCACAATCCGTTTCCGGTACCTATCCACAGATCGCCGGCGTGGTCTTCAAAAAGTGTTTCAATGTTATTTCCCTTTATACTCCGGCTGTCTTTAGGGTCATGTTTATAAACGGTAAAGTTATAGCCATCATATTTATTGAGGCCGTCATCTGTGGCAAACCACAGGTAACCCATCCTGTCTTTCACTATGCACTTAACATTGCTTTGCGAAAGGCCATCATTTAGCGTAAGGTAAGAAACATTGGCTTGCAGGAATTGGCCATGGGCAATGTTAACAAGAGAAACCAACCCTATACAAACCAGCAATATCCGGCAAATTATTTTTGAAGGAATAGGTATGATCGTATTCAATGTTTAACCTTGATAAATTGAATTTAATTTAACACGACAATAAATTAATTCGCATTTAATACAACTTATACGTTTGTTTCCTTACAAAAGTTGGCACTCTTTTTAGCTAATGCATCCTTCAAAAAATGCTATTATTGGGGCAAGGCTTTTTATTTAGGTGTTCGCCTGAAAAGGCCCCATCGGCATATTTGCAGGGGGCACTTTTGTGCTTAACAAAACAATATCCCTAATACCCCTGCCCTGATTTACGGCAACATCGGCAACTTTTATTTCGGTTCCGTAGTGCCATACACGCTTGTCATTCCAGTATATCAGCTGGCCGGCAGGTATTACTTCGTTAAATATCAGTTCATTGGTTTTGCGGCCGTTATTATCCATTACATACTGGCTCACACCCGAATCCCCGGTAATATTATCACGGTTAACCACTAACATCCCCACGTGCATGTTGCCATCCTGATGAAAGCCCTCTACAGCCGGCAAGCCGCTACGTGTGGCATAACAATCAACCCGCTGAAACTGCACCAGCACAACGGCATCGCGCCAGCCAAAGTATTCGGCATAATTTACCAGTAGTTTATGGAAATCGTCGCTGTCAATGATACTGTTGCTTATCCGTGGATATTCCCGCCTCATATCCCCGTGCACAGGGTTATACTTAATGGATTGCTGCATAGCGTAACCGGGCAAGTTCCAGCAGCAATACCCGGTTTCATCCGATCGCCAGTCGGGTTTGCCTGTACTTAGGTGTTTTTTACTTTCTGTCTGGTTCATTCCGCTAAGCCGGTCTACTTCGGCAATATGTTCATCAATGGCTTTTATGGCTTCGGCTTTTATGTGCTTTATTCTAAACCATGCGATGGATTTATAACGGTAACCGTCTGCAATATATGGGTCGACAGGAATGGTATCAAAGTAATTAACCCAGTTTTTTACCTCTAAAAAATCTTTGGTATCAATAGCTTCATATAAAAAATCCGAAAGGTTTAATTCAACCGGCAATTGATTAGGATTGGAATTATTGGCGCCATTGTTTTTGATAAAGGTCATTTTTGTTTTTTTGGCTGATGGTAAAGTTATGAATTACGAAAGCATTATTGTAAATTATGGCTCAGCCCATGAGATGTTTTTACCATTAATTGTATATTCACAATTCACAACATCGCACCATGCATCAACTGGTAATTCAATACACCTGCCTTACGGCTGTTATTCTGTTTGTGGTAATGTTATCGCAAAAAATAAAGGTAGCCTACCCTATTCTTTTGGTATTGGTTGGTTTGCTGTTAGGGTTTGTCCCCTTTTTTCGTGGTATCGAAATTGAGCCCGACCTAATTTTTGTCATCTTTCTGCCGCCGTTGTTATATGAGGCCGCATGGAACACCTCATGGAAGGATTTTTGGAAATGGCGCCGGGTAATCAGCAGCTTCGCGTTTCCGATAGTGATAATCACCTCATGCGTTGTGGCTGTGGTTTCACACAGCATTATACCTGGCTTTACACTTGCCGCAGGCTTTTTGCTGGGGGGGATCATTTCCCCTCCGGATGCTGTTTCCGCTTCGGCCATTCTGAAAAATATTAAGGTACCCAAAAGGTTCGTTACCATAATTGAGGGCGAAAGCCTAATGAATGATGCTGCCAGTTTGGTGGTTTTCCGTTTTGCATTGGCGGCTATAATAACCGGGCAATTCGCTTTAGGGCAGGCGGCGGTTAATTTTGTGGTGGTGATAATAATGGGTATTGCTACCGGCCTTGTTGTGGCTTTGGTATTTTATGCCATCCATCGCTATTTTCCAACTACCAGTAATATCGACATCGTACTTACTTTTTTAACGCCTTATGCCATGTACGTTACTGCCGAATATTTCCATTTTTCGGGGGTGCTGGCCGTGGTTAGTGGTGGTTTGTTTTTGTCGGTTCGCAGGGATGATTTCCTGAGCAACCGCAGCAGGTTACAGGGTATAAACGTTTGGGAAGCCGTGGCATTTGTATTGAATGGTATTGTGTTTATGCTTATCGGCCTCGAATTCCCGGTTATTATTAAGGGCCTGGGGCCCGATGGTTTGCATACCGGCATCAAATACAGCCTGATCATCTCAGGCGTGCTTATCATTACCCGGTTTGCAAGCACTTTCGGGGCCAGCGCGTTTACTGTGTTCATCAGCCGCTATATCACTACGGCCGACAGTCGCCCCGGCTGGAGAGGGCCGCTTGTATTCGGCTGGACAGGCATGCGCGGCGTAGTTTCGTTGGCAGCTGCACTGAGTATACCTATTGCATTGGATAATGGCCAGGCATTCCCACACCGCGACCTAATATTGTTCATTACTTTTAGTGTGATACTGGTGACTTTAGTATTACAGGGCCTTACTTTACCCGCGCTTATAAAATGGGCCGATGTGCCCGACCGAGATTACACCATATCATACGAGCAGCAAAGGCAATTAGTGAGAAAAAAAATATCGCATTTATCATTAAATATATTGCACGATAAATATGCTGCGCAACTTGCATCGAACGATATGGTGAAGGCACTTAAACTAAGATACGACGCCGATATGGAATTGCTGAAAGACTGGGAAAAAGAAGACGGTGAAGGCCGCGCCGACAAATTTTACGGTGATTACCGAACCATTATGGCCGATCTGATGCAGCAGCAACGTACCATGTTAAAAGACCTGAATAAGAAAGAAGGCATTAATGATGATATTATCCGCCAGCAGTTAGAACTGCTTGACCTTGAGGAAGAAAAATTGCGACAGCATTTTATGCGCCCCGAATAAGCAGCTTATTTAAACAGGTAACGACATTTGCGGCACATAACCCGCCCTGAAAGCATTTACTGTTGATCGCGGCGTTAATACAGTCAGTGTATCACCGCTTTTTAGCGTTATGCCTTTTTCATACCCAAAGGCCGACCATTTATACAGCTTACCATCTGCAAGTAAATGCGGATTATTATTAATCAGCACAAAGGTTCCATCAGGTAGTTTATTGGCTTTTTCTTCAAAGGTCACTTTTGATTTGTCGCGGGCTATCCTTTCCTTATGCAGGATATCATCTATTTTTTGAAACGATGTTTTCTCGTCAAATCTATATCCCGGGTTTCCCTTTAGCCAAAATGATTTAAAGCGGTTGTAATCGAGCCTGCGACATTCAAAACATGGGCGATGGCCTGCGGCAAAGGCTGTAGCTTCATCCATAAAAAACAATTCGGTATAGCGGTTGGGCGCCATTACCTGCCTTTTGCGGTCATTAAATTCAAGCTTGCATATTAGCCAGGCTTTCAGTTTAAATGGCCTTTGTATTTCTTTATCCTCATTATGCAATATGCCACGGTTGCCCATCCAACAACCCCTTGCCTCTGTTTTGATAATATTCCCAAGTGGGTCGACCCTGTTTTGCAGCATAATTATTGGTTTTTAATTCTTTACAGCCTTAAATGCCGATACATATTTATCGATATAAAATTGCTTTGTCTTCGCCTTATATTGCATAATGAACCGTGGATGTTCGAGGGCTATAATGCTTTTAAAAAAGTGGTGCTCTTCGTTCAAATTACGTAAAAACATCTCATTCTTTCCTGTGCTGAGGCAAAAGCACACATCGGTTTCAACACCCAAGGCAATCTGCGTTTTTATATTAGCTACAATATAACCCCTTACAGCATTTACCAGTTCCTTGCTATCGTAATAATTATAATTTGTTTCTTTTCCTTTAGCGTCAACCGAAACAAAACCCAGCAGGAAAAGCGAATTGATATAATATCCTTTATAAAAAGCCTCCACACCGCCAAAAGCGTTTATCATTTCATATATAAATACCGATGATGGCTCATGCGTTACTTTCCCCACGTATGGAATATGGCATTCTGTTACCAGCCGTTTCGGATCTGTAAATGGTATGCCGGTTAACCCACCACCAAACCTGCCGGGATTTATCCCTAAGATGATGTGCCTCGGTCTGTTATCGTTATAATATTTATGGTAAAAGGCATCATCAATAACTAATGTTTGTTCAAATTCTCTGAATGGGTTCATTATGCGTATGCCAGCTGGTAATGCTGCCCCATTATAATCCAATTCGCGGTTATACTTAATAACCTTATCAGCAAATGTCATACTGGCTAAATTAATTAAATATTCCCGGCTGTTTTATTAATAATTCTGTCGGCTGAAAATGCCTGTCTGTCGAATCGGCTTCGCGCGAACCTCTCCCATTTGTTTTATTTGTACCGATGTGATGATCTCTTCGGGGTGGGTTTAGATGCTTTTAGGAATGGGTTTGTTAATAGTGTTCCACCTCGGAGAGATCCTTACTCAAATTGAATATTGATATATCAATAATTATGAAAAAGATACTCTTTGTTTTAGTGCTGATAGGTTTCTGGTTCCACTCACAGGCGGCAATTAAACCTGCTGTTGGCGATATAAAAAATGATACGGCGCAAGTAGTTAACGATCCAAAAGTTGTTAAACTCAATGAAAAATTGCTCAAGCTTAAAACCGACTCGGCTGAATACCAAAACAAGATTCCGGCAGACCAGAAAAATTTGCAGGACGCGCTGAGCAGATCACATGATTCACAGGAAGAAAGTAAAAAAGCTTCCAGCAAAGCGGTTGGCGGCAGCGTAAGCGATGCGAAAAAAGCCGAGAAAGCTGCCAGCCAGGCATCAGATGATACCAAAGACGCCAATGACGCCCAAAAGCAACTGGAGCACGATCAGAAAAAATTAAAGAGCCTTACTAAAGACATTATTAAGCTCCAGAAAAAGATCGTCGACCTTCAGACCAAAGATTAATAATTACCTATCCCATAGTTTAATCAAGCAGGCCGCCGGATCATTTCCGTGTGGCCTGTTCTATCATATCCCACATTTCGGCAGGAACCATTTCAAGGGCACTGAATTGGCCCGCTCCCTGTAGCCACTCGCCGCCATCAATAGTGATCACTTCGCCATTAATATAGCCCGAAAAATCCGACACCAAAAAAGCAGCCAGATTGGCGAGTTCCTGGTGATCGCCCACACGTTTAAGCGGCACGCGGTTTTTAAAGTCGAACTTCTTAGCCATATCGCCGGGCAGCAGTTTATCCCATGCGCCTTTAGTTGGGAAAGGCCCGGGAGCGATAGCATTGGTACGGATACCATGCCTGCCCCATTCAACAGCCAGTGAACGTGTCATGGCCAACACCCCACCCTTTGCGCACGCCGATGGCACTACATACGCTGAGCCGGTAAAGGCATAAGTGGTAACGATATTCAATATATTCCCCGCGATCTTTTCATTTATCCAATACTTGCCTAAGGCCAGCGAACAATTTACGGAGCCCTTCAACACAATATCAATAACCGTAGAGAACGCATTGGCCGATAGCCGTTCTGTAGGCGATATAAAGTTCCCGGCCGCGTTATTTAACAATGCGTCAACCCTGCCAAAAGTGGCAATGGCTTGCTGCAGCATATTTTCAACCTCGTCATACTTACGCACATCACATGCAACTGCTATTACCTTGCCACCTGTTTCAGCCATCATCTCATCGGCAGCCTTTTGCAATACATTCAGTTTACGGCTACTGATCACTAAATTCGCGCCCAGACGCAAAAAATACGTACCCATCGACCTGCCTAAGCCTGTGCCGCCGCCGGTAATAATTATGGTTTTCCCTTTTAGGGCATCATCCCGTAACATGCCCTGGTAATTCGTTGTATCACTCATAATTATTGGTTTTAAGCCGATTTAGACTTCAGTTTTTCTATCATCATTTTCAAGCCCATGCGTGTTTCAGGAGCCCACCACTGTTTCAGCATAGCATCAAGCATTTCGGTGTGGTCGCCGCTTAATTGGGTTATTAATTCTTTCCGAAGGTTTAACTTACTGGCGCTCCAAACAGCGGGGTTGAGCTGCATGTACGCCCTTGCTTTCTTTTCTGCGGATGATAACAGTTCTTCAGCCGTAGTTATGTTATCAATCAAACCAGATTGTAAAGCGGTTGCAACATCCAACAGCTTGCCTTCCATCAAATATTGATACGCCTTTCGTTTACCCAGCCAAAAAGCATACAGGTTAAATATGCCATCGGGCACAATAATGCCCACGGGAACTTCATTAAGGCCGATAATAAATTGTCCGTCAGCCATCAACCTGTAATCGCAGCAAAGCGTTATCACACAGCCACCCGCCGGGCTATGCCCGTTTATAGCTGCAACCAAAGGTTTACTGAATGATGCCAAAGCTTTAGGCAGCGCTAAAAAATCTATCCAAAATTGTTTTATCTGTTCTTCATTATAACCGTAAGCTTCCATCAGGTCGACACCTGTTGAAAAGAAACCCGCCTTGCCGGTTATGATTACGCCGCCAACGTTAGGGTCGGCATCTAACTGCTTTATACAAGAAGTAAGGTCAGTTAGCATCTGATCATTGATGGGATTTGAACGCCCCCTATCGAGCATAATAGTTGCCAGTCTGTTACTTATACTTACCTGTATTGTGTTCATAGCTAAATAAATTTATACAGGTTGATAGCTTTCGTTAGCTTCGTCTGAATACATTTTTTCTATCTCTGCATTGTATTTTTCCATTATCACTTTCCGTTTCATTTTACCAGTTGGGGTCAGTTCGCCACTATCTACCGACCATTCATCAGGTAATAAAACTATCCGTTTCACCTGCTCCACATGATTGAATTCCGGGTTAAAGGCATTTACAACCGATTGATATAAATCTACCACCCTCTTGTCTTTTATCACCTGCTCATGCGATGCATACAGCACATCGTTTTGCTTGCACCAGGGTACCAGGTTGGTAAACGACGGAACGATAAGGGCGGCAGTAAATTTCTTCCCTGCACCAACTACCATCATTTGTTCAATCAAATGGTTTTCCTTCATTTTTGTTTCAATAGGCAGCGGAGCAACATATTTTCCGCCCGAGGTTTTAAATATTTCCTTCTTTCTGTCGGTCAGTTTTAAAAACCCTTCGGCATCTAATTCGCCAATATCGCCGGTATGGAACCAACCATCCTGCAAAACCTCGGCAGTAAGCTCCGGGTTTTTATAATAACCCAGCATCACATTAGGGCCCTTGCAAAGTATTTCGCCATCTTCAGCTATCTTCACCTGTACGCTCCCCAATAAGGGCCCTACAGTGCCTAATTTGCGTTTATCAAGCCTGTATTGATTGACTGAAATTACGGGCGAAGTTTCCGTAAGCCCATAGCCCTCCAAAATCGCCATTCCCGCGGCTGTAAATATCTTCTCCAGTTTTAACGGACATGCCGAACTACCCAATACTATCGCTTTTAAATTACCGCCTATCGCGGCGCGCCATTTGCTAAAAACCAGTTTATCGGCAATAGCCAGTTTAAAATTGTACCATGAACTGGTGCCAGTCAATTCAAATTCCTCTGCAACTTTAACAGACCATAAAAATATTTTCTTCTTTGCACCGGAAAGTTTCTGCCCCTCAGCCATTATGCGCTCAAATATCTTTTCAAGCAACCGCGGAACGGCTGTAAAAATATACGGCTTAACCTCCCTGATATTTGCGCCGATACTATCCATATTTTCAGCATACGAAATCGAGAAACCAAAAAAAAGATAGATGTAGGTGCACATTTTTTCAAAAATGTGGTTCATAGGTAAAAAGCTGAAAGCGATCTTGTTTTCGATAGGTATCTGCGCAAGCACATCGCCCGAATCGATCACATTGCTCAATATATTCTTATGGCTAAGCATTACCCCCTTTGGCCGCCCGGTAGTGCCTGACGTATAAATGATGGTCGCCAGGTCGTCTTCTGTTATTTTATTGCTGATAGCGCTGATCGTTTGCTCATAGCCTTCGGGTAATGGCTTGAGCAGGGTTGTCCATTTGGCACATCCAGGTGTATCATCAAATGAATATACACCCTTTAAGGCAGGCGTATTAGGCTGAACGATTTTTACTTTATCACAATGCTCCTTATCACTTACAAATATATATTTAACAGCCGATTCGTTTAGTATCAGTTCTATTTCCTTAGTGCTGGTATTAGGATATAACGGTACTAAAACGGCGCCAATCTGCTGTACAGCCAAATCAACTATAACCCATTCAGGGCGGCCATTGCTTATCAGGCCGATCTTATCGCGCCCTTCATTTGTGCCATCGCCTGCTGAAACACCCATAGCCAATAGTGCCATTGACAATTGGTTAACCATAGTATGCACTTCCTGTGTGCTGTAAGAACGCCAAACACCGCTTTCCTTAGCACTCAGAAGGCCGGCTTTTGGTGCGGAAGCCTGTATCGGCATACAATCAAATAACCTTGTCGCTTTTTCCATGCCTGCTAATGGTTTATAATAATTCAAAAATGCCTGCGGCACCCTGACCCGTTCCCACACACATGGTAACCATGCCGAATTTTTTATCGCGCCTTTTTAACTCATTAAAAAGTTGTACCGAAAGCTTTGCCCCGGTGCAACCCAGCGGGTGCCCTAAAGCTATCGCACCCCCGTTCACGTTTATCCTATCCATATCAAGGTCCAAACCTTTAATAACCGCCAATGATTGCGATGCGAATGCCTCGTTTAGCTCAATCAGCTCGATATCCTGTTGTTTCATACCTGCCATTTTTAAAACTTTGGGGATAGCCACCAGCGGGCCAATACCCATTATCCTCGGCGGTACGCCTGCAACCGCGTAATTCATCATTCGCGCTATCGGTTCCAGTTTATTTGCCTTCATAAAACGTTCGCTCACCACCATTACAAATGCAGCACCATCACTGGTTTGTGATGAATTGCCCGCAGTAACTACGCCTTTCGCGTCAAATACAGGTTTTAATTTTGATAAGGCATCTATCGATGTATCGGCACGCGGGCCTTCATCAGTATCAACCTTAAACTCCCTTTTCTTCTTTTTGCCGCTTTCATCCACATACACTTCGGTCACGTTTACCGGCACTATCTCATCTTTAAATATACCTGAACTAATCGCTTTTAACGCTTTTTGGTGCGAATTATAAGAGAATTCATCCTGTTCTTCGCGACCAATTTTATACTCCCTGGCAACAGCTTCGGCAGTTAAACCCATCCCCCAGTAATAATCAGGATGTGCCAGCGCAACATCAGCATTCGGCACGACACGCCAGCCACCCATGGGCAGCAAGCTCATGCTTTCAACACCACCGGCTATAATACAATCGGCAATACCGGCGTGTACTTTGGCCGAAGCGATAGCAATAGTTTCCAAACCCGAAGCGCAATACCTGTTAACTGTCATTCCCGGCACTTTATCGGTGTCCAGCGACATTAGCGAGATCAGCCGCGCTACGTTCAAACCCTGTTCGGCCTCGGGCGTTGCATTGCCTACTATTATATCTTCAATCTGCTCCTTATCCACATTGGGCACCGATGCCATTAAATGTTTTATCACATCTGTCGCCAGCGTATCGGGCCGGGTAAACCTAAACCCACCACGGGTAGCTTTTCCTACCGCGCTACGGCTTGCTGCTACTATATATGCATTCATTTTTTTTAGATTTTAGCCCCCTCTAAATCTCCCCCTGAAGGGGAGACTTTTAAGAGGTATATTTTTTAATCAATCATTTTTTAAGTCCTCCCTACCAGGGAGGATTTAGGTGGGGCCGCTAATTTCTCAACACTTTTCCGCCTGTCAAAATAGATTGTATGCGTTCCAGCGTTTTGCGCTCGGTGCATAGCGACACAAAGGCTTCCCTTTCTAAACCTAACAAATAATCTTCATTTACTACGGATGGTTGCGATAAATCGCCGCCTGCCAATACATAAGCCAGCTTTTGCGATATTTTAACATCATGTTCGCTAATGTAATTGCCGCTGTACATGCTGTTAGCGCCCACATAGCTCAGGCCCAATGCCTGCTTGCCCAGCACCCTGATGTCGGTGCGCTGAACGGGTTGTAAATAACCTTCATCGGCTAATTGCAGGCAATGTTGTTTAGCTTCGGCTAATAGCCCGTTGCGCGACATAACCACCACATCACGGCCCTTTTTCAGGTAGCCTAATTCAAAAGCTTCATAAGCCGATGTTGATACCTTCGCCTGGCCGATGGTGAGGAACCTATCGCGGAAATTATTTAGTTCGATATCGCCTTCCTGTAATTCATCCGATAGCCGTAAGGCAAATTCCTTTGTGCCGCCACCACCGGGGATCAACCCGACACCAAACTCCACCAACCCCATATATAACTCGGCATGAGCCACTACCTTATCAGCATGTAAACAAAGCTCGCAGCCGCCGCCTAAGGCCATTTGGTGCGGCGCTGCCACAACCGGGATAGATGAATACCTCACCCGCATCATCGCGTTCTGGAAGGCTTTTATGGTCATGTTCAGCTCATCAAACTCCTGCTCAACAGCCATCATGAATATGATACCTACATTGGCACCCGCACTAAAGTTTGCGCCTTCGTTCGAGATAACTAAACCTTTATAACCAGTTTCGGCAAGGGTGATGGCTTTGTTTAGGCCCTCTATCACTTCGCCGCCTATTGTGTTCATCTTGGTATGGAACTCCAGGTTGATGATGCCGTCGCCAATATCGGTAATAGTAGTGCCGCTATTTTTCCAGATGGTGTGTGTTGGCCTGATATTGTCCAGCAAAATAAACTGCTCGGTGCCGGGAATTATTTTATAAGTTTTTGAGGTGATGTCGTAAAATAACCGCTTGCCATGTTCTACTTTATAAAATGAAGTCGCTCCAGTTTCAAGCATATCATAAACCCATTGCGCGGGTTTGTGATGCATGGCTTCCATTGCTTTTACCGTATCGGCAACACCCAGGGCGTCCCAATTTTCAAAGGGGCCCATTTCCCAGCCGAAGCCGGCATTCATGGCAGCATCGATTTTGTATAGCTCATCTGAAATTTCGGGAATGCGGTTGCTCGCGTAAGCAAATAACTGATAGAACGTAGCGCGATAAAAATCACCTGCCTTGTCTTTAGCGGCAAATAATATTTTAAGGCGATCTTTCAGGCTGTCAACCGTTTTGGTCAATTCAAGCGAGGGGAATTTTACCTTTTGCGATGGCTTATATTCCAAAGTCTTCAGATCAAGCGCGAAAAATTGGTTAGCGCCATCCACTTTTTCTTTTTTGTAGAACCCTTGCCCTGTTTTACTGCCGAGCCAGTTATTTTTGACCATGCCATTTACAAAATCCGGGATTGTAAACAAGTCTTTCGCTTCATCGTTGGGTGCGTTTGCACTCAAGCCATTGGCAACATGAACCATGGTATCCAGGCCAACCACATCATTGGTACGGAACGTAGCCGATTTAGGGTGGCCTATTACAGGGCCGGTGAGTTTGTCTACTTCCTCAACCGTCATGCCTGTTTTATCTACATAATGCAGCAGGCTCATGATGCTGAATACGCCGATACGGTTGCCTATAAACGCTGGTGTATCTTTTGCCAGTACCGTAGTTTTTCCGAGGAATTTTTCACCGTAGGCCATTAAGAAATCGGTAACAGTTGTTAGGGTATCTTTTGTGGGGATGATCTCCAGCAGTTTTAAATAGCGGGGCGGATTAAAAAAATGGGTGCCGCAGAAGTGTTTTTTAAAATCATCACTCCGTCCTTCCGCCATTAGATGGATGGGGATACCTGAGGTATTTGATGTGATAAGCGTTCCGGCTTTCCGGTATTTTTCAACCTTTTCAAATACCTGTTGTTTGATGTCCAGCCTTTCTATCACTACTTCTATTACCCAGTCGCAATCGGCAATTTTGGGCATATCATCGTCAAAATTGCCGGTTGTTATGCGTTTGGCGAACGACTTTAGATAGATGGGCGATGGATTCGACTTTAAAGCGAAAGCCAGCGCGTCATCAACTATCTTGTTCCTGGTTTTTTTATCACCGGCCGGGGCATCTTTTGGTACAATATCCAGCAGCAATACCTGTAGCCCGATATTAGCGAAATGGCAGGCTATCCTGCTGCCCATTACGCCCGACCCAAGTACCGCTACTTTTTTTATTACTCTTTTAGCATCCATTAGTATTCTGCTTGTGTTTTATGTTATTATAGTTATTCGGCCCTTGTCCACGTAGTGGTACGCCCGAAGAGCGATATGCCTATATAGCCCCTTATATCCAGCTCCTTACCTTTAAGGGTCATTTTGCAGGAATAGGTCTTGCCGTTCAACGGGTCATAAATTTTCCCATTGGTGTATTTGTTATCACCGTCTTTAACAAAATCCATCAGTACCGGCAAACCAAGCCTGGGGCGACTGCGTAGCTTAGGATCTTCATTCAATTCATCAACCTTTGGCTTGCCATCTTTCAACGGCTCTTTTAGCCATACTACCTTGCCGTAAAATTTGCCATTAGGCGCACGCGTTATCAATATTTTACCGCTTTTTATATCGTTGTACCACAGGCCCTCTATTGGGTCAGTTTGCGCTTTAACAATTTGACTAATGCTTACTACGGCGAGCATTATTAGCACTGCACGCACTATTTTCTTCTTCAATGTGGTCATTGTTACAGGTTTTAATGGTGATAGACCATACGGTTTACCGTTATGATGGCAATAAACTATTGGGTATGATCCTGAATAATTTTGTATTGGTTTATACTAACAAATATCCTGTAAAGCATCCGTATTTAAAGGGTTAAATCACGGAAACATTTGTCAATAATTCGGAAGTTTATTTTAAGCCCGTTTCTTCCGCATAATCCGCTGCTTTTGGCGCATGCATAAACATTTCGTTCAGTTCAGCCGGCAACGCGGTAAGTTTGCGTTTCTCCATATCTATCCAGGCACCATCAGTAATAATTATGGCCGCTTTTATGCCATCGCCCCTGTATATTTCGTGCCTGATGCTCCAGCGTGAACCATCGCTTCGCGACTTTATTAATTCACAGGTTACTTTTATATAGTCGTTAATGCCGATCTCGCGCAGATAAAAAAGCTCCTCCCTGAATAATATGGGGCCAATTTTGTATTTAAATAGTTCCGAGGGTTGTAAACCTAATTTCTCCAGCATAGTTAGCCTGGCCTGCGCGCCGAAATCGGCATAGGCCGAATGCCGCAAATGCTGGTTAGCATCAATTTGCGACCATAACACCTGCCCTTCATAAAACACATTCATAGTTTTTATTTATGCGGATGGAATTATCATTGCGCCTTAAAAGCAATATTTATTTTCTTCTATCAGTTTCGCGGCGATGTTCCTTCGGGTCTGCGTGGTATTGAAATCTTCGGTTTTGGTAAAGCGTTTCAAGCCCATCAGCATCATACGGCGTTCATCGCCATCGGCAAAGGCGTTTATAGCTTCACGGCCCGATTTATAAATGTGTTCGGCAGCATCGTTTATGCATACCCGCATAATATCCAGTTGTTCTTTGCAATTATCTTCACCGCGCATACCAACTAATTTTTCAACCCGTAATTGGGTTGATTCGCTTACATAAAGTTCGGTAAGTATGTCGGCCAGGTTCATTAATACTTCCTGCTCTTTACCTAACTGCTGCATCAGCTTTTGTACAGCCGCCCCGGCAACCATTAGCACCGCTTTTTTAAACCCGGTTATGTATTTTTTCTCTTTGCTGAATAAACCCTCATCATCTGAACTACCAAAATCAGGGATGCTCGTTAACTCACCTGCTACTTTTTGTGCCGGGTCCATCAGGTCGAGCTCGCCCTTCAGCGCGCGTTTTAACATCATGTCGACCATCAGCATACGGTTTATTTCGTTGGTGCCCTCAAATATCCGGTTGATGCGCGAATCGCGGTAAGCCCTGTCCATCGGCGCTTCGGCGCTGTAGCCCATCCCACCGTATATCTGCACGCCTTCATCAACCACGTAGTCCAATGTTTCGGACGCGTTCACTTTTATAATCGCAGCCTCTATAGCATATTGTTCTGTTCCCTTCAGTTTAGCCTTTATGGCGTCCATACCGGTTTCGATTAAATGTTCCGTGGCTTGTTCCATATTTTCGCTTGCGCGATAAATTGCTGATTCAGAAGAATAAGTACGGATCACCTGTTGCGCAAGTTTAAACCTGATAGCGCCATATTTCGAGATCGGCCTGCCGAACTGTTCGCGTTCATTGGCGTATTGAACGGCCATTGTTATAACCGATTTGCTTGCACCTACCGTTCCACCACCCAGTTTAATGCGGCCCAGGTTCAATATGTTTACGGCTATCTTAAAACCATTCTGGCGCTCGGAAAGCAGGTTTTCAACCGGTACCTTGCAATCGTTAAAAAACACCTGCCGGGTAGAGCTCCCTTTAATACCCATTTTATGTTCTTCGGGATTTAAGGTGATGCCTTCAAAATCCTTCTCAACAATAAACGCGCTTAGGTTCTCATCGTTATCTATTTTGGCGAATACGGTAAAAATATCAGCAAAGCCTGCATTTGTGATCCACATTTTTTGCCCGGTAATGAGGTAGTACTTTCCATCATCACTCAACTTTGCCCGCGCCTTACCTGAGTTCGCGTCTGAGCCTGCACCCGGCTCGGTTAAACAGTAAGCGCCTTTCCATTCGCCGCTGGCCAGTTTGGGTATATATTTGGCCTTTTGAGCATCGTTGCCATAATACAATATAGGCAATGTACCAATGCCTGTATGTGCCGAAAAAGCCACCGAAAAAGAATTACCAGCGCCCAGTTTTTCAGTAACCAGCATTGATGTTTTAAAATCTTTACCAAAACCGCCGTATTCTTCGGGGATAGAGATCCCAAGCAAACCCAATTGCCCGGCTTCTTCCATTAAATGCGGCATCAAACCTTCTTCCTGCTCATCAATACGCTGTAAGTTTGGGGTTACGTGCTGCGCCAGGAATGTGGTACAGGTTTCCGCAATCATTTGCTGTTCCTCGTTCCATTCTTCGGGAATGAAAATATCATTAGCCTGCGTATCCCTTACCAGGAACTCACCTCCTTTTATAGCTTTTAGTGCTTCAGTATCGTTCATAAAATTGTTTATTAAGTCTGTTATCACTGTATTTGCCTGGCGAGCCTGTACGGTGATATGGGTTTTATAATCGGGAGTAAAGTTATGGGTATGACCGGCGCAAAAAAAAGGCACGCATTACGGAGATATTAGTCAAAAAGTCGGAAAGAGGGTTTTAAGTCAAAATTCAAAAGTAAAAAGTCAAAAAAACTCGCCTTGGATGTTCGACTTTTAACTTTCTAACTTAAACTTTCAACTCATTAAATGGCCATTGCCACCCTGTAATCCGAAGGTGATTGCCCGGTATGGTTCTTGAAATACTTACCAAATGAAGACTGATCGGGGAAATTGACATTCTCGGCTATGCGGGCAACGCTGATGTCGTGGTTCCTTAACAATACTTTAGCTTCGAGTATAACGGCGTCATCTATCCACTCGCCTGCCGTGCGGCCGGTAACTTCTTTTATGGTTTCAGTCAGGTGCTTGGATGATACATAGAGCGCATCGGCATAATACTGTACGTTCCGGTGTTCTTTATAATGATGGAAAACCAGTTCCTGGAACAATACATTCAGTTCCTGCTTGCGGGTTTGCTTGCCTTTTACCATTACATGGTGGTTTTCATAAATGGATTGCACCTCATATAACAGCGAGGTTAATATGCTTCGCGATATTTCCATTCTGTATGGATGGCCATCCCTTTCAAGCTTCTTTTTCATCAGCATATAAATATCCAGCAACATAGTTATTTCGTCGTGTGATGGATAAATAACCGGCATAGAAGCGCTTTTGAAATAACTAAATGATTCCAAAAAATGGCTGTTCACATTATTCTCTGTCAGAAATGTTTTTGAAAAGACGATAAAGCGGCACAAAAAGTCTTCGCTGCTATTATATATCCGCAATATATGGAAAGGTGTCGCCAGCAGCATGGCATCGGCTTTGGCATGATAAACCTGCAAATTTACCTCCACATCGGCTGTGCCACGTGTGCAAATACCTATAATATAACCATCTGAACGATATGGGTATTCGCTCAGGCTCAGCAGCTGTTTTTCATCGGTAATAAAAAAATCAGAGCCTATAAGCTTGTCGGCATACAAGTCGGCAAATTTCGATAAACTTAAATGTGCGATCTTTTTACTCATCAATGCAATATAGGATTTTATAGCCGTTGGGAGTAAATAATCAACCTTTTATTTATAGACCCTTTGCCGACTTTTTGACTAATATCTCCGCAGTATAGCCCTTTTTTTACTTTAAAACCAAGCTAATTTTATTTTTTTAAACCATGCAATATTATGGCCTCATAAACTGCATATTATAAACCAATTATATTCAATCATGAAGAAACTATTACTATTAGTATTGGTGCTAATACCTGTAATTTCGTTTGCGCAGGGTTTCCAGGTAAACCTTGAGGGGGAAAAACAAATAGGTATGGGCCACACGGGTACCGGCCTCGCCCAGGACGGCGCATCGGTATTTTTTAACCCTGGTGCCGTGGTAATGTTGCCTCAAAACTACTTCCAGGCCGGCATAAGTCCGCTGGTTTTTCAATCGGTATTCAATCCTTCCGGTACCAATGTGCAGGATCATACCGCTAACAAAATAGCTACCCCATTTACCGGCTATCTTGCCTGGGGGCCTAAATCATCATGCTGGAAACTGGGCCTGGGCGTTTATACCCCCTTTGGCGGTTTAACCGATTGGGGCAATCGATGGACAGGCAAATATGTACTTGAAAGTCTTGACCTTAAAGCGATATACTTTCAGCCTACATTAAGTGTAAAACTTACCGACTATTTAAGCATTGGCGGTGGTTTTGTATATAATCGTGGCAGTGTAGATCTTACGCAAGCTATACCGTTGGCAAATTCATCGGGGCAGGACGGACGTGCCGAACTTAAAGGTACCGGCAAGGGCTATGGGTGGAACGCGGGTATTTACATGAAAACCGAACTGGGCATTACGGTAGGTATCACCCACCGTTCGGAAGTAAAGACCACAATTAATAATGGCGATGCTATATTTACCGTACCCTCATCGCTACAAGCTAACTTTCCGCAGCCCAATACCTTCAACGCATCTATTCCCCTACCGGCAACAAACTCTATTGGTATAGGTTATTACCCCTCAAAACAATGGACGCTGGCATTTGATGCCAATCTTATTTCGTGGCACGTTTACAAGGTATTAGCGTTTGATTATAAAACTAATACGCCTGCTTTACAGGATACCTATTCGGCCCGTAATTACCAGGATGCTGTTAGCTTACGCGGCGGCGCGCAGTATAAACCTAATGACAAACTGGCCCTGCGTTTTGGCGGTGGTTATGCTACAACAGCAGTTCAAGATGGTTATGTTACCCCAGAAGCCCCTGACGCCAATCGTGCATATGTTACGGGCGGTATAGGCTATACACTGGCTAAAAAGTTGGATGTAGATATATCATTTGAATATGAGCACCTAATGGCGCGCCACCAAACCAATAATCAGTCGCAATTATCAGGCTCATTTGAAACTAATGTTTACATACCCGGTATATCGCTGGCATATCACTGGTAATCAAAAAAATTGAACAACATGAAGAACTTTAAAATATATCTTTTAGCGGGCCTTTTATTTTTAGCAGCCTGCAAACCCGAGATACATACCCCTGCGCCATCAAAAGGCAACGCTGATTTTTCGCGATATATAGCTGTGGGCAATTCATTAACAGCAGGTTACTCAAACGGGGGCCTATACCTTGAAGGGCAGCAAAACTCCTATCCTTCCATTATGGCTAAAGAAATGCAAAGCGTTGGCGGCGGCGCTTTCAACCAGCCTTTATTTAGCCAAAGCCAGGCCAATGGATCGGGCTACCTGAAATTAACCGGTTTTGACCCTGCTACCGGGAGCCCTATTACCGCGCCTGTTACCACGGACCTGGCCATTCGCGGGCAAATAGCCATTCCCGGCTTTGGCAATGTAACCCTTTATACAAAATATAGCGGTGATATTGAAAACTACGGGGTACCCGGTATTAAACTATACAATATAACATATGCGCCGTATGGTAACCTAAATGGTTACTTTGAGCGTTTATTGCCAGGTGATTCCCCTATCAATACCACTGATTACCTTGACTTTGTAACAGCGAAACCATTCACCTTTTTTTCAGACTGGTTGGGTAATAACGACGCATTAGGTTATGCTACAAGCGGCGGCGCAGGCGATGTGCTTACCGATAAAACACAATTTGCCCAGTTATATGAGCTATCAATTGATGTACTTACAAAAAATGGCGCGAAAGGCGTAGTAGCTACTATACCCGATGTTACCGCCATCCCTTATTTTAATACGGTAACTGTAGGGGCGATACTTGCAGGCGTACAAAAAGCCAACCCAGCTGTACAGGCGCTATATATAAACGCGCTGGTTTCCGGCAATACTTACGCGCCACGCGCAGCAACAGCTAATGACCTGATCATACTTCCTTTTCCAACAAGCATGATCGGCACCCCTGTTAACACCCCTGCAGGCCCGCTGCCATATGGCTTAACACCATATACCCCTATTGATAACCAATATGTACTTGATGCCAATGAAGTAGCTTTAACCCGCAGCTATGTGCAATCGTACAATACCACTATAAAATCAATAGCTGCGGCAAAAGGCCTGGCAGTGTTTGATGCTTATAGCTTTTTGAATAACATTAAAGCTAATGGCTTAGTGGTTGACGGTGTAAACCTTAGTTCGGCTTACATTAGCGGCGGCCTGTTCTCGCTGGATGGCGTACACCTTACCCCCCGTGGGTATGCTATTATAGCCAACGGATTTATAAACGCCATAAACAGTACTTATAGATCAAATATACCCCTGGCTAATGTAGCCAACTATCCCGGAGTAAAATTCCCCTGATAAAGAAAAAGTTAATGTGCAAAAATATGCGCATTAACTTTTTTTATAAAATAATAAATACCGATTTGGTTTTTGGTATAAAAATGCTTTATTTTTGTATTATAAAATCATTTAGTCATGAGTCGGGAACTAACAGAATTTTCAGAATTGATAGATGAGCAATTTGAAATAGTAATTACCACAGAAGACGGTTTTTGGGATTACATTTTAAGCCTGTTTTATCAAAAGCGGTAATTTTCTTTTTTACAAATAGACAATACTATAGCAAACTGTACCTCTTCCTCAAAGGTGCTTACTTGTCACAATAGATGAATATCTTCTCGATTTTCTATAAAAAGAGGCTAAGAATGGCTACTTTTAGTGAACATCTTTGATGATTTTTTCGTAAAAGGAAATTATAGGCAAATAATTTCTATCATATTTAAAAAGCCATACAATTAGTTAAAAATGGTTTTTTTATGATGACGATAGCTCATCAAAATAGCACCTATGCAAAACTTCTGTCAAGTTATATGAAGATCCGTATATTGATATGCCTTTTTATGTTTATATCATTGCGCGGGTATAGTCAGTGTGTATCAGCTGTTACTATTTCGCAATCTTCGCCCGCTATATGTTCAGGCACCAGTGTTGTTTTAACTGCCGCACCCTCGGGTGGCGCGCCTCCGTATACTTATAGCTGGAGCACGGGCGAAACAAACGCATCAATAAGTGTAAATAAAGCAGGGACATATACCGTTTCGGTAAGTAATGGCACAACCGGTTGCACGCCGGTAAAACAAAGCATAACAATAGTTGCGGGCACAACCCCCGATGCCCCAACAGCAAAAAAAGTAACTGTTTGTTCAGGCAGCCCTGCAACACTTACAGCAACAGCTCCAGGCGGTACTTATCAATGGTATGATTCATCAAACAATTTCCTGGCAAGCGGCGACACGTATGTTACCGGGCCTATTACCGCGCCAACTACTTTTTATGTGCAAACCACAATAGGGGGCTGCACAAGCGCACAAACCCCTGTATTAGTTACAGTTACAGGCAGACCGACTGTTACCGGTGCAACAGTATGCGCCGAAAGTGTGGCAACCCTTATGGCCTCTGGCGGTGATACTTACACGTGGTACGATGCCGGAGGCAACCAGGTAGGTTCAAATCCAGAATTTACAACACCGCCTTTAAATACCACAACAACTTATTATGTGGTAGCTACCATTAATGGCTGTACAAGCGTGCGTACACCGGTAGTTGCAACCGTTTCGCAACCACCGTCTCCACCAACCTCTGCCAACCAAACCATTTGTTCAGGCTCGTCTGCAAATTTACACGCTGATGCACCTGCAGGGATATTTGACTGGTACACTACGCCCACAGGCGGAACATCATTAATATCAAGCCCCGATTATACCACGCCGCCATTAACAGCAAACACCACCTATTATGTGCAAACTACCATTGGCGATTGCGCGAGTCCGCGCACACCTGTAAAAGTATTTGTCGATTCACCGCCCACTCCGCCCGACGCGCAAACAACTACTATATGTTATAATACAAGTGCAACCTTAACTGCAAGTGCAAACCCAGTAGGCACTTACAAGTGGTATGATGCCCCCGCTAATGGCAAACTACTTTATACAGGTATTACTTATACCACACCAAAACTTACCACTTCTGCTTCGTACTATGTGCAGGCAGTTAACGGCACATGTGTAAGTACACTTACACAAATAAATGTAATTGTAAATCCTTTATTGCCTGCCCCTTCGGTTGCAGGCGCAATAATTTGTTCAGGTTCCATTGCTACATTAACTGCTACTTCGGCGGGTGGCACCTATCAATGGTTCGCTGCCGCTACTGGCGGCGTAGCACTGGCCAATACGGCAACTTACACAACCCCGGCATTAACGGCTACAACTACCTATTATGTGCAACGCCTGTTTCAGGGCTGTGCAAGTCCACGTGTACCTGTAACGGTTACCGTGTTGCCGCTACCTGCTACGCCTACCGCTCCAAATGTATCGGTATGTGCAGGCAATCCGGCAACACTTACGGCCACCAGCCCAACCAATAATTATGCATGGTATGACAGTGCAACCGGTGGTATATTATTATCAACAGGCCAGGTATATGTTACTCCCCCCCTAATAGTTAATACTACCTATTATGTTGAATCATCTGATGCCAACGGATGCATAAGCGCCCGCAAAGCTGTTATTGTAACAATAAATCCCACTCCAACTGCGCCAACAGCAAGCAACGCATCTGTTTGTTATAATACGCCTGCTACATTAACAGCCAGCGCTGCCACCGGTACTGTACAATGGTATGACTTGCCTGTTGGTGGAACATTATTAAAAACAGGCAACACCTACACCACACCTGCATTAACCGCGGCCACAACTTATTATATACAAGCTACTTCGGGTATATGTACAAGTAGCCGGGCGCCGGTAACTGTTTCCATTATTCCCGGTTACGATCCGCAGTTCCAATATTCTTCGGGTACTTATTGTGTAACGGCTGCAAATCCAACACCGGTTATCAATAATCCATCGGGGGGTACATTCAGTGCTGATCTCCCCGGATTAAAATTTGTAAGTACAACTACAGGTGAGATAAATATTGCAGCAAGTACCCCCGGAAAATACGTTGTATCATTCACCGGTAATGGAGCTTGCCCCGGTATTTCTAAGGCACGCATAGCAATTGTTACTACAACTAACGCTACTTTTTCCTATGCCGGGCCTTATTGCCAGTCGGGTGCTGATCCGCTGCCAACCTATGGTGGTATAGGTACACCTGGCGTATTTACCGCGTCGCCTGCGGGACTGGTGTTTAAAAACACAAGTACCGGTGAAATTAACCTTGCCAACAGCCAGGCGGGTACTTATAAAGTAACCAATACAATTGCAGCCAGCGGAACCTGCGCCGCCAGCACAGCTACGGCCACGGTGACTATCTACAGGCAAGTATTTGTTAATGCCGGCCCCGACCAGACTGTGCCATCAGGCACACCTGTGCAATTAAACGGAAGTATTGGCGGCGGCGGCACAAGCGGAACCTGGTCGGGTGGTACGGGTACTTTTTCAAATCCAAATATTCTTAACCCGGTTTATACACCCGGCCCCGGTGAAAAAGTAGCCAGGCTCATTTTAAAGTCCAATGACCCGCCGGGACCGTGCGGACCACAGCTGAACAGCGTAATAATCACATTTAGGGCTACCCCATCGGCACCGGTTGCATTAGGCGCATCAATTTGTGCCGGTAGTACAGCTACATTATCGGCTACGGCGCCCGGCGGCACTTACCAATGGTATGATGCCATTACAGGCGGAAATTTACTTGCAACCGGGCCAAGTTTTAAAACTTTGCCGCTTGTAACAAATACAACATATTATGTACAAACAACAATTAATGGTATTACCAGTACACGTACAGCGGTAACAGTTACCGTTAATGCAATACCAGCCGCGCCAACAGCTCCGCCCGTACAAACCTGTACAGGTACTGTGGCCACTTTAACTGCCAGCGGGCCCGCTGGCAGCACCTATGCCTGGTATGATGCGGCTATAGGCGGCAACAAACTATCAGGCAAAAACACCTATACCACGCCGGTGTTAAACTCTAATACCAGCTACTATGTTCAAACACAAATTGGCAATTGTACAAGCCCTCGTACGCAGGTTGATGTAACCCTAACGCCTGTGCCCAATGTTACCAGCGCCATATCTGGGAGCGTATGTAGCGGCAACGCGCAGAACTATGCTATAACGTCAGATGTGCCCACCGCCACATTTACCTGGAGCCGGGCAGCTGTCGCCGGGATAAGCAATCCTGCTATAACCAACCAAACATCATCAACCATTGCCGAAACTTTAATAAACACTACCGGTAAGGCCGTAAATGTAACCTATGTTATTACACCATTGTCGGGCACTTGCTCCGGCCCCGCTTTTAACTATGTGGTTACGGTTTACCCCCTCCCTGCTGTTACCAGCAGTGCTGCACCTGCGGCAATATGCAACGCCACTTCATCTAATTATGGCATTACATTTAATACCTCCGGCACCACGTTTACCTGGGCCCGCGCAGCGGTTGCGGGTATCAGCAATGTGGCCGTATCGGGGCAAACTGCATCAGTTATCAGGGAGGTTTTATTTAATACCACCAATGCGCCGATCAATGTTACATATGTTATTAATTACAAAACAAGCACCTGTACAGCAACGCCATTTAATGTAACTATAACCGTAAATCCCACGGCTATAGTAACCAGCAGTTCGTCAAACATCGCTTGCAGCGGCCAGCCCGAGGATTATGTAATAACTTCAAACATATCAACAGCAACTTTTAGCTGGAGCAGGCCCACCGTTGGCACCAACCCTGCTGTGTTTAACAATACGTCACCAATCATAAACGAAACTTTAACAAATACCGGCACCACACCCCTTACTGCTATTTACACCATAATACCTATAGCCAATGGTTGTAATGGTACACCTTTTTTAGATACGGTAAGCATTAATCCTACCGTATTTCAACCGGTAGCTCATAATAATTCACCAGTTTGTGTGGGGAGTACTATAACACTGCTCACACCCACAGTAGCAAATGCAACCTATTTATGGACAGGTCCGAATGGATATTCATCAACCGATCAAAATCCTGTTATTGGGAATGCGACAACTGCCGAAAGTGGTGTATACACCCTAACAACCACTATTCGCGGCTGTACGAGCCCTCCTGCTACTACTACTGTTGAAGTAGATAAACCCTCTACAGCTACAATATTGAGTCCGTCAAATCCTTTCACCGTTTGTAAACTGGCACCAATAGTATCATTAAAAGGGGAAATAACCGGTGGCACTTCAACTACCGGACAATGGTCTACCTCCGGCAATGGCACATTCGCACCAGCCATCGACGCGCTTAACGCCCAATATTTGTTTACCCCAGAAGATAAAGCTAATGGTTCGGTGGTGTTAACGCTTGCTACAACCAGTAAAAGTGATTGCGCAATTTCTACTGCCAGTGTAACTATACAGTTTGGGCCGCTACCTGCTGTAAATGCCGGGACGGATCAAAGCGTTTGCTCGCAGGATGCCGCTGTAAAATTGAATGGCACTAATTTAACATCCGGAAATGTGGTGTGGAGTTCTCCTGATGGGACCGGCAATTTTAATCAGCCAAACCAGCTTAGTACGTATTATAATCCATCCGCGGCCGATATACAAAAGGGTTCAGTACAATTAGTATTAACAAATACCTCCGCTGGTGAATGTTTTATTCCGTCAGATACCGTAACCATCAAATTTATTCCTCCGCCAACTTTAAATGCCGGTGGTACAAGGTATGTTTTGCGGGGCAATACTATTACCTTAACACCTACAGTAAGCGATAATAATGTAACCTATTTATGGTCGCCCAATATTGATATTAATGATGTTACAGCCCGGAACCCGGTAATAACCGGCGATATTAACCGTGCCTATGTACTTACGGTAACTGATTCAAGGGGCTGCCAAACAACCGATACCACCTTTGTTATCGTTTCGCCTGAAATAAAAGTAAACAACGCCTTTACGCCCAACGGCGACGGTATAAATGACCTATGGGAAATAACCGGTTTAGTGGCCTATACAAATGCTACGGTTGATATTTTTAACCGTTTCGGCACAAAGCTCTTCCACTCCATCGGCTATCCAAAAGCCTGGGACGGCACTTATGATGGTAAACCGGTGCCTGCCGGGGTTTATTATTATATTATCAATACCAGGGTGAATAACCAGGTATTATCAGGCTATGTAACGGTTATCAGATGAGGCTTTATTGCCATTTTCAACCTGTATACACCTGTAGATCATTAAAATGAAAACGCAAACGTTTGCAACGCGTTTATCCAAATAATGAAATATTACGGCTCTGCTCCTCAATATCGGTTTAGCATCAACTTAACACAAACGTGTGTTATATAAATGTTTGATGATTTAATAAGGGATATATTTGATCATGCGGCTAAAGCACTCATTTGCCACATATATCGATCAAAAAAACACATATCCTCATTAAAAAAATGAAAAAAATCCAACTACTTATGCTCGTTATTGCTTCGGCTTGTATGGCCAGCGCGCAGGGTAACAAGCCGGCCAGTAAAATTTTTTGGAGTGAAAGTTTTAAAACCGACAAACTACCTGATGGCTGGAAAAATGTAGACAACAGCGGCGAGAATTTACAATGGATAGTAACCGACCAGCCTTATCCCGGTTCATATCAATACCAGCAGCAGGCGCCGCCTATCGCTTCAAAAAGCCGGGGATTCTACCTGCAATTCCAGCCGGGTTATATGGTTGACGAAGACCAGGCCTCATGGTACAAAAAGAAAAAATACCCCGACACGTGGATACAGACCCCGGCGATCAATTGTGCCGGCAAAACGTCTGTAATTTTAAAATTTCAGCAAACCTTTAGGTATAATGCTGATATGAAAAGGGCCGACGCATCTATAACTGTTGGCGTAAGTACCGACGAAAAAAACTGGACCGATTATGATGTAACCAATCATGTTGCACCGGCTACCGATATGTTTACACCAATAAATGAAGAGTTAAACATTAGTAAAATAGCCGCCAATCAGCCTAAGGTATATATACGGTTTTACTGGAAAGGTTATTACAGTTGGTATTGGATGATAGATGATATTGAACTATCCGAAGCCCACAATACCGATCTTAGCTTAACGCGTATTACCTCAAACACCGAGAACGATAATGTTTTTGGCAAACAAGACAAATTAAGCGTGATACTGAAAAACAATGGCTCACAGTCGGTTAATAAGGACGTAAAAGTTACCTGTTTATTAGATAATACAAAGCAGTTAACGGCCATTGTTCCCGCGGCAAGTAAACCATTATTGCCCGGAGATGAATACAACGTGGTATTCCCGGCTACCGATCTTGCAAACAGGTCATCGCACTTTGTAAAATTCATGGTAGATTATCCCGGCGATGAAGCGCCCGAAAACAATACCCTGGCACTTAAAATTAACGCTAAGGAATCGCAGGTTGGTAATTTAACCTCGTTTAAACAGGTTAAAAATGAAGTAGATATAGTATCGAACCAAAATAAATTTAAAGTGATTTTTTATAGTAATGATATTTTCAGGATATGGATGGGGCCTGATGGCGAATTCACTAATCCCGCCGGGAATGATATTGTTGAAAGCTATGCGATCATTAATAACCCCACTATCACAACAACCGATAAAGGCACCTACTATCAAATAAAAAGTAAAAACTGTGTACTGCGCGCCTACAAACAGCCGCTAAAGTTTGCCATGTATGATGAAAGCGACACAAAAATGATATGGGAAGAAACTAAACCATTATCATATGGCGATAAAACGGTGCAAACCCTGCGCCGCCAGGCTAACGAATACTTTTATGGCGGCGGCATGCAAAACGGTTATTTCTCGCACCGCGGTACTACCCTGTTAATTGAAAAAGGTGGCGGCTGGGACAATGGCGGCAGGCCAAATCCCGCCCCATTTTATATGTCGACAGCAGGCTATGGCGCTTTCCGCAATACCTTTGATGTGGGTAAATATGCTTTTACCGATACACTCAAATTTTCGCATAATGAGAACAGGTTCGACTGTTTTTATTTTTACGGCCCTTCATTAAAGCAGATATTGAATGGTTATACCCAAATTACCGGGCGGCCATTCTTTATGCCGCGCTGGGCGCTAAGTATGGGCGATGCCAATTGCTATAACCGTGGTGCAAAAGGCGATGAAACTAAAAATTATAAAGGTACAGGTACAACAGGCACAACCCCCGATGTTATACATTTAGTAGCCGATAAATATGTAGCCAACAATATGCCCCGCGGCTGGATTTTGCCTAATGATGGCTATGGCTGCGGTTACACCAAATTGGATTCAACTATTATGGAACTGCATAAACGCGGTTTTTATACCGGCTTATGGACCGAAAGCGGCGTTGACAAAATAGCCAAAGAAGTGGGTCAATATGGTTCGCGGGTTTGCAAATTGGATGTGGCCTGGGTTGGGCCCGGATACAAATTTGCATTGGATGCCTGTAAAGCGGCCTACAATGGCATTGAAAATAACAGCGACAGCCGTGGCTTTGTATGGAGCGTTATGGGTTGGGCCGGTACGCAAAAATATTCAACCGTTTGGACAGGCGACCAATCAGGTAACTGGGAATACATCCGGTTTCATATACCTACGGTTATAGGCGCGGGGTTATCAGCGCAAAACTGCGCTACCGGCGATGTTGACGGTATATTCGGTGGCAGTGATTCTACTTACGTTCGCGATCTGCAATGGAAATGCTTCACCCCCGTTTTTATGGCCATGAGCGGATGGGCAAAAAAGGACAGGCAGCCTTACATACAAGGTGAACCTTATACCTTCATCAATCGTAAATATTTAGATCTTAAAATGCGCCTTACTCCATATATGTACACCTATTGCCATGTAGCACACGAAACAGGTGTACCCACAACCCGCGCAATGGTATTGGAATATCCAAAAGACCCTGTTACCTGGGGCAAAGCCGCCCAATACCAGTTTATGAACGGCGAATGGTTACTGGTTGCCCCGGTATACAAAAGCCAGGCAAAACGCGATAGCATTTACCTGCCAAAAGGTACATGGTATGATTACTGGGATGGCAAAACTATAGCCGGTAATACCTGGTTAAACAATTATCCGGCGCCATTGGATAAGCTGCCTTTATTTATTAAAGCAGGTGCTATTATACCTATGTACCCGCAAATGAACTATGATGGTGAAAAGAAAACTGACACCCTAACACTGGCTATCTATCCGCAGGGTAATACGTCATTTAATTTATATGAAGATGATGGCAAAACCCGTGATTATAAAAACGGCGCATGCGCCAACACGTTAATACAGGTTATTAAAGCGAAAAACATACAGGTAACTGTTAATGCCGAAAAAGGGCATTATAAGGGCCAATTGTCCAGTCGTGTGTATTTATTAGATGTGCACAGCAGCGTTAACCCATTGCAAGTATGGGTTAATCAACTTAAATTAAAAGAATATAACAACCGGGCACAATTCAACGCAGCAAAAACCGGGTATTATTTTAATGCTGATGAAAGGCATGGAACTATCCATATAAAAACATCTTATTTACCTTTATCAACAACTCAAAAAGTGATCATTAAAGACTGATAATTACCTTTTAGCTAGCACATTATGAAAAAATAGCTGCCTTTGCCGGGCGGCTATTTTTTTGTGCAGGTAAATTTAAAAATCATGCAAACGTTTGCATATGATGGGTTAGTACTTTTCGCCATTGTAAAATTAATACTACAAACGTTTGCGCATTGTTTCAACAGACACTTAATGTTTTTAATCAATAGTTTCGACTTATCGATAGCTGACCTAGCAATTTGAAAAACAACCACTTATAAAGCTACTTGCACAGGTGCTTTTTGTAGTAGTTGCAAAATACCTGATCAGTTATTAATAACCCATCAACCAACAATTAATTAATTATTAAATCTAATCAAGTATGACAAATGTGTACAAGAAAATTCTGACTTGTTTCTTGCTATTGATCAGTTACGGCCTCGCTTATAGCCAGGTAAATGTAACAGGAGTTGTAAAAGGCTCTGATGATGGCAACCCTATTCCCGGCGTATCAGTAATTATTAAAGGGAATAAACAGGGAGTTGCAACCGATGTAAATGGGAAATTCCACATCTCGGTTCCAGCTGATGGTGTTTTAAAATTCTCATATGTAGGGTATGTTACAAAAGAAGTTAAAGTTGAGGGCCGCACTGTTATTGACGTAACGTTAGCTGTTTCGAAAAGTGAATTGAATGATGTGGTGGTCATTGGTTATCACTCCACAAAACAGAGGACCACTACAGCCGCTGTAACTGTAATATCGGGTAAAGAGATCGAGGATCTTCCGGCGCCAAGTTTGGACATTGCCTTGCAGGGTAAAGTTACCGGCGTAAACATCCAGAACTTTAGCGGCCAGCCCGGTGTTAGGAACACATTTGCGGTGCGTGGTAACACTTCTTTATCTACAAGTTTAAACGAGGCAAACGCAATAAGCACCCCCCTATTTATTATTGACGGTGTGCCAACCAGTCTTTCAGACCTGGGCAACTTCGACAACACTTCTACCGATGTACTTGCAGGCATTAATATTAACGATATTGAAAGCATTCAAATACAAAAGGACGCGGCTGCCACAGCTATTTGGGGTTCGAGAGGTGCTAACGGTGTAGTAGTTATTACCACTAAAAAAGCGAAGATTGGCAAACCACAGATAAATTTTAATATTTATACAGGTGCTTCATTCAAACCGGCATTAATGCCTACGGCTTCAGGTTCGGAAGAAAGAAACGAAAAAATTAATTTTTTAACAACACAAGGTGGCGTAAACTCAATTTCAGGTTTGCCGCAAATGCTTACTGATAGTTTGAACCCCGCGTTCAATAACGCTACCGACTGGCAGGGTTTACTGTATCGTACAGGCATAATCCATAACGAAGACTTGTCGATTGCCGGAGCAACCGACAAGATAAACTACCGTTTCAGTTTAAATGATTATGATGAGAACGGTGTGTTATATGGTACCGGTTTTAAAAGATATTCGTTCCGTACCAATATTATGTACCAGGTGACTAAAAAATTCAGCACAGAAATCAATATTAGCTTCTCGCGGCTTGACAGGCAACCAGGCTTAGGGAATTACCCGCATACTGTTAATCCACTGGCGGGTAATAATCAACCCAGTTCATTTTATTACCTAAGTCCATCTGATGTTGCGCGGTACCATAATGAAGATGATGCTATCAGGAATGTTGACAGGAACGATTCATTTACGGCTTTCATAGGTTTACATTATCAAATATTGCCAAACCTGTTGTTTAAAACCGAAACATCTGTTAACCCAAGTACAAACAGCAACCAATACAGCCAGCCAAGTACACAGGCTAATCCGCCTATAGCATCGTCTTCTAATGTGAGCGACACTTATATGACTACAAACATCTCGAATGTATTGTCATATACCGATACAGTAGCCCAAAATCACCACTTTGGAATTGTTGCCATACAAACTTTTGAGCGCGACGTGGATAATAACACCAGCATTTACGGTTATGGTGTCCCTGATGATCATATACAGGTAGTGCAGGGTATACCACAATCTGGCCTAACCGCTACAACTGATTACCAGGCGGCATCTTTATTATCATACGCCTCACAATTTCATTATGATTATAAAGACAAATACCTGCTTGATGCAACCATTCGTACCGATGCATCTTCACGCTTTGGCGCCAACCACAAATGGGGCACTTTCCCATCGGTGAGTGCCGGTTACATCATGTCTGACGAAGATTACCTGAAAGATGTTAAATGGCTTTCGTTGTTAAAAATCAGAGGCAGTTACGGGGTGAACGGTATTGAGCCAACCAGCTTTTACGCTCCTTATAATAACTACAATCTTACACAGGGTTATTATAACGGAGTTGCCATTGGCACGCCAAATTTCAACTCGGGTGTAACCAATAAAAACCTTACCTGGCAACCAACCAAACAGTTAGATCTGGGCGTAGATGCTTCTTTCTTTAAAAACCACGTAGATGTAACACTTGATTATTATAACAAGATTACAAGCGATATGTATTATACATTTCCTTTAGCATTTTATACGGGTTATACACAGCAAACATCTAACTCGGGCTTATCAGTTGGTAATAAGGGCTTTGAGGTTAACATTGATACGCATAACCTTCCATCTACAAGCAAATTGCAATGGACAACTAATCTTAACTTCTCTTATAACAGTAATAAAATACTTAGCCTGCCAAATGGCAACCGCAATATTTATGCTACTTATGGCGACCCGAATTCGGGCCTTGGACTTGGTTATATATTTGAAGTTGGTAAACCCATGTATATGATGAACCAAATGATTTATACCGGAGTTTATAATACCCAGTCGCAAATACCTGTTAACCCATACACAGGTGCACTGTTAACTTATTTCAAAACATATTACCCGGTTAAACCTGGTTACCCGATATGGAAAGATGTAAACGGCGACTATGATGTTTGGAGCGACGAAGACAAAGGTAATGCCCAAGGCGACCTGGTGCCAACTGGCAACCCTAACCCTGCTATAACCGGTGGTTTTAATAATAATTTTACTTACAAAAACTTCTCACTGAGTATTGGTACAACCTTTACCTTACACCGGGACATAATCAACACACTACAGTCAAATCAATTTAACAACTGGTCAAACGGTATTACCAGCTTCACTAATGCTGGCATACCTAACTTAAATACTATTGGATTCTGGAACCCGGCTTTAGCCGCTCAAAACCCTACAGGGTACAATGCCAAGTTCCCGGCTTTAAACCCAAGTGGTGCTTATTTTTACCAGTTTTTCCCTTTTTCGACTATGTTTAATGAAAATGGCGCTTATTTCAAGATCACAAACATCACGATAGGCTACAAGCTGCCACAAAAAATAGTTACCGCATGGGGCATTACCAGTTGCCGCTTTTATGCCATGTTAGAAAACGTAGCTACATTCCAAAAAGCAACTGTTCCTGATGCTGAACAAGTAGACCCTTTTGGTGTATATGACGGGGCAACTTACCCGGTACCTAAAAAAGCAACCATAGGTGTATCTGTTCAATTTTAATTTTCAATAATCAGATAAGAAATGAAAACTTACATAAATAAATATATAATAATATTGCTTTGCGGTATTGGGCTTATAGCTTCCTGCAAAAAATATATTAACGAAGGGCCTATAGATTCGCCCACCAATGATAACTACTGGGTGACCGAAAAGGCTGCGGTAAGCGGTTTAGCTGGCGCCTATGGTTTGTTGCGCATTGCTTTAACAAATAACCGGGCCTATTTTGTTATGGGTGATGCCACTGCTAATGAATTCATATTCAATGGCAGCAACTGGACACTTGCAGACTTAGCGCCCGCTTACAATTTTAATTTTGCTTATGAACCGTATGAAGGAGAATTGAATGACTGGACGCCGTTTTACCAGGCAATAAGCCAGTGTAATTTAATACTAAGCAAAGTGCCAAATATACCGGCCAGCGGCTTTACAGATGACCCGGTTGCTACCAAAAATCAAATTTTAGGCGAAGCTTATTTTGTAAGGGCATACTGCTATTACTATATATCGCAGGTATGGGGCCAGCCTGTAATTATTACACAAGCCTATACCGACCCTATTAACGCGAAACCAGTACCCCGCAGCACTACAGCCGCCGGTTTTGCACAAGCTGTAAGCGATCTGCAAGCCAGCATAAAGCTTTTTAAATACAACTTTGTCAGAACAACAAACCCTTCGACACAGGGAAGTAAGGGTGCTGCTTTCGCACTATTGGCAAAAACATATCTGTGGCAAAAGAATTACAAACAAGCCTCAGCGGCTGCCGATAGTGTTATACTTAACGGCGGTTACAGCCTTGAGACGGGCGCAAACTACGGAAACATATTCAAAGGGAATGACCAGGAAAGCATTTTCGAGATCAATATGATCTATTCGCCGAATCAAAACGAGGCACAAAGCGCAAATGGTGGGGCTTTCTCGCAATTTTTGGCTGCACCGTTTGTTTTCGGAAAAGATCCCGGATCATCTATTTGGTGGGTAAACACCGACCTTGTCAATAATCTGTATGATACAACGTCCAACGGTGCAAATGATGCACGTATAAAAGCAACATTTTATGGCTTGCAAACCGGCGCGCCAATGATGGTGAAATATGCCAATGTAATATACCAGCAGCCTGCCCAACAGGCCGACCCGTTTGTGAGTAATAATATGGTGCTTTTACGCCTGGCGGATACTTACCTGGTAAAGGCAGAAGCGGACGCGAATTTGGGCAATTTGGGCGACGCGGCGTTGTATGTTAATAAAGTAAGGCAAAGAGCCGGGTTAGATAATATAGCCGCTACCAATCCTCAACAAATGATGTATGATATTATGGATGAAAGAGGCCGGGAATTTTTTGGCGAAGGAACCTGGTTTTATGACCTGTACCGTACCGGTTTAATACTCGACCCAAATTATGACAATGCGATCGAGGGTTATTTGCCTGCCAGGGCGGGCAACGACAACGCCGGTTTTCAATGGCCGCTTGACCTGAGGACACTTTTACCACAAGATCCATTATTAACACAAAACCCTTACTGGGCATTGGCAAGTCAGAATTAATTTTTAAATCAGATAAAAAGATGAAAAATATAATTAAACTCCTTATAGCATTTGCCATAGCCAATGTTATGCTGGCATCGTGCAAAAAAGACTATATAATTGGTGGTAAGCTTGAAAGTACAACAACAAGTTTAACCACTTACGATTACTTAAAAAGTAACAGGTTCAAAATGTTCGATACCCTGTTAATGTTAGTTGATAAAGCAGGATTAAAGGATGTTATAAATCAGAAAGGCATAACCTTTTATGCTCCTACCGATTTTTCTATAAACAGATACCTGCAGAAAAAAACGTTAGAGGCCCAGAAAATAGATCCGTTTGCCCAGTACACTATAGATACATTGATAAAGTATGACCTGGCTACTTTTTCCGATTCGATAAAAACATATATTATACCTAAAACTATAACATATGCTTCACTTACTTCAAACGGGGTTGTATTAAATACAGCAAAAGATGGCTCACGGGTTATAGTGTCGTATGAACAAACAACCGACCCGAACCTTGGTTACAACCCTGTGGTAAACACTATCCCCCAGGTTGAATATTATAGCCTTGTAATAGGGCCGTTACCATCACCGGTAGTATCAGTTGACCTGGATCCGTCTGTTGCTATCAGGATATTGTGCCAAACATCGGGCCTTACTACAGCCACAGGGCAACTTAATGTACTAAGTAATTCACATACTTTATATTTTAGAAAATAACAACATGAAACATAAATATATATACTTTATATTGTTATCAGTAGCTTTACTTATAACATCGGCCTGCAAAAAAACCAACGTTGGTTTTTTAAGCCCATATATACATTATGAGGTTGACCCGATACTCATCCCAAAAGGGCGCAATTTTTTAAGCACTGGTTTGAATGGCGATGGTACTTCTCAACCCTATACCTGTAAGGTACTGCACTTTTACGATAAGGCTACAGGAAAAAATGTTGACACCATGTTTGCACATGTTTATCCTGTACCGATATGGACAGCGTTATATGATCCCAAAACCGATACTACCCTGGCATTGATAAATAATAAACGCCGTACGGTTAATGTGCCTGCTATTGCAATCAGTCCGCAGAGTGGACAGATAACTTCAAACTTTGGCGCGTTGAATATCCCTGGTGGTGAATACCAGTTCGACCTGCAAATAACAAATGATGCCGGCACCAGGGTATACCCCAAAATTGGCGACTTTATCCTAAAAGATACCACTACTTATGATGCTGTTCCAACTTTGGGTACGCAGTACGACCATTTATTTGAAGTTGGGAACGAAAGTGTTACCGGAGTAGCAGCCAACCCTACGCTTACTATTACCCGTGTAGCAGATACGCCGAACATAGTTACAGTGAAATTTGAAGATAAAAACGGGGCATTTTTTGATCCCAGCAAGGGTGAAATTGCAAGAAGGCCAAATTCAGGTGTTAACCCTATTCCACCGTATTTGCAAACATTACAGGATTATGCCCTTTCATACAAAACAACTGATGACGCTATGATTTTCAGTTTCGCATTTACCCCTTTCCCTTTAAATTCGTTGGGTAATGGTTATAATATTTATTACAGGATACCTACGCAGCATTTTCATCTCGATGGTCAGCCTGATGGTAAATGGAGTTTAAACCCGCGTTTCCCTATACGGATATATGTACCGGGTTCATATTTAATTGTTTTGCAATTTCCTGATGTAACACGAGTGCCTTAATAATTAGTTTTCCAGTTAATAGTTGTAGTTTAATAGCCCGCTTATAATGAAAATTATTTAGCGGGTTATTTATTTTAAGGAGTTCTTATACTACTTTTAACAAACGTTTGTGTTACTTTAAATAACTTTCAAGGCTTATGTAAATAATTTTATATATAATTTCAGCGTAAGTTTATCATCACCCATAAAAATGAAAAAACAATTCCTTTTATTTATTTGCCTGTTTATAGCGAGCATTTTTTCACAGGCGCAACAAACGCATAAATTCAGCTTAACACCTTCAAACTTTTTGCTTGATGGCAAACCGTTCCAGATCATTAGCGGCGAAATGCACCCTGCACGTATACCGTATGAATACTGGAGGCAACGCATAAAAATGGCGAAAGCTATGGGGTGCAATACCATTGCCGCCTATGTTTTCTGGAACTATCAGGAAACCGCCCCTGGTATATTTGATTTTAAAACCGGCAACCATAATATAGCCGGGTTTATAAAAATGTGCCATGAAGAAGGTATGTGGGTATTACTTCGCCCTGGCCCTTACGTTTGTGCCGAATGGGATTTTGGCGGCATCCCAACATATCTGCTAAAAAATCCTGATTTAAAGGTGCGTTGTATGGATCCACATTATATGCAGGCATTAACCAGGTATGTTAACCGTTTAGCAAAAGAGGTAGCGCCATTGCAATGTACGCACGGTGGCCCTATTTTAATGGTACAGGTTGAAAATGAGTATGGCAGTTATGGCAACGACAGGGTTTATATAAATGCTCTTAAAAAGCTTTGGCTAACAAACGGCATAAACGTCCCTTTTTATACAGCCGATGGCCCGGCAGCTTATATGCTTGATGCAGGGCATATAGCAGGCGGGGCTATAGGATTAGACAGCGGAACAAGCGATGGCGATTTTGATACCGCTACAAAAGAAGACCCCGCGGTACCTGCCTTCAGCAGCGAAACATATCCAGGCTGGTTAACACACTGGGGCGAAAATTGGGCAACTGTTGATACACCCGGGCTTAAAAAAGATATTACTTACCTGCTGAAAAATAAAAAGTCGTTTAACCTATATGTAGTGCACGGCGGTACCAATTTTGGTTATAATGCGGGTGCCAATGCTGGCAATGATAAAGAATACCAACCCGATATTACGAGCTATGATTATGATGCGCCCGTAACCGAGCAGGGCCGAACTACTCCAAAATTCTACATGCTGCGTAACTTAATAAAGCAATACGTGAGCTATAAAATACCCGATGTACCCGCACCTGTAAAAACCATTACTATCCCCGAAATAAAAATGCAGCCGTATACTACTATCTGGCAAAACCTGCCGCAGCCGGTACACAGTGCACAGCCAAAAACATTTGAGGCGCTTGATCAAAACCAGGGGTTGGTGCTTTATCGCACACATCTTATAGGCCACAAAAGTGGCGAGCTTGTGATAAACGAGCCGCACGATTATGCCATGGTATTTTTAAATGGGAAATATATTGACAGCGTATATCGCGATGGTGGTAAATGGATGGTAAAATTACCTAAAACCGATGTTAAAGAACCTGTACTTGATATATTAGTTGAAGGCATGGGGCATATCAATTTTGGCCAATACATTATTGACCGCAAAGGTATAACCGACAGGGTTACCCTTAACGGGATGACCTTAATGCAATGGGATATGTTTAAGCTGCCGCTTGATGAGAAATTTTTAAGTACACTTAAAGTTAGCAGCCAGCCATCGCCTAATAACAAATGCAATTTCTTTAAAGGCGAATTTACCCTTACCGAAAAAGGCGACACTTATTTCAACCTAAGTAAATATGCCAAGGGCGTTGTATTTGTAAACGGCCATAACCTTGGCCGTTACTGGAACCGTGGGCCACAGCACAATTTATATTGCCCTGCTCCCTGGCTAAAATTAGGCAGGAATGAAATTATTGTTTATGATATGCAGTCATCAGCAGCACAATCTGTTGCTGCCTCGGCTACATTAAATTAAACTTCAATAAAAACAAATCAGCAGCATTTCAATTAAATATTGATTTGTTTGCTGATCTGTTTTTCCGGATTTAGTAACTTCTATAAGTTTATTAATTTCTATAAATATTGTATATTGCCTTTATGTCAATACCTGAGAAGCCCACCACTATAAAGGAGATTGCAAAACTGTTAAATATTTCAGCATCAACAGTTTCACGGGCTCTGCACGACCATCCGAGCATTGGTTTAACCACCCGGCAAAAGGTAAAAAAACTGGCTTCCGACCTTAATTATGAGCCAAACCAAAACGCTATATTCTTTCAAAAAGGGAAAACTTATATTATTGGTGTAATACTTCCAGAACTTTCCGAAGCATTTTTTTCATCAGCTATTAGTGCTATTGAAGAATCGGCTTATAAAAAGAATTATTCAGTACTACTGGCACAATCGCATGACGATGTTAAGAAGGAAATTGAGCTGGTTGAGAAAATGAACCACCGGGTTGATGGTTTATTAATATCGCTGGCTAAAAACACTTCATCATTTGAGCATTTTGAGAAATTGTCGCGGTACGATATTCCTGTGGTGTTTTTTGACCGTATACCACCGAAAGCTGACGTGCATTCCGTTGCCTGCAACATGGAGAACGGAACCATTGAAGCGGTAAGTTACCTGTTAAAAAAAGGCCACCGTACCATAGGTATGATAAACGGCCCGAATACGCTTATAGCCACTGCCGAAAGAAAGGAAGGTTACATTAAAGCAATGATAAAGAACCGCCTTAAGTACGACCCATCGCTTATTGTGAATTGCGATCTTACGCAGGAAGGCACTGAAAAAGCTTTGGAAGGGTTACTTGCACATAAAAGGAATATTACCGCCATTGTAACTTTTAACGATTATGTGGCACTATTCGCCATAAAGAAAGCAAGATCGATGGGGTTGGTTGTGATGCCTGAATTTGTGAGCTTTGCCAACTTGCCGCTTATTCATTATATGGATCATATACCTGTGGCTTCAGTTGAGCAGTTCCCCTATTTGCAAGGCCAGAAAGCTACCGATATTTTGCTCGACCTTTTGGCAAACAAGGACCGTACAGCAGCCAATAAAGGCGCATTTTATAACATCGTTATCGACTCGCAATTAGTAGAAAATAACACTAAGTAATTGGTTAGGCGTCCTTGTTTGTCTTTGTCCATAACAAATCAATTACTGTTTTATTGCTGAATATTCCCCACGTTTAAAACCACATTGTAGAAATCAGGTTGGTGTACGCTTGATTATTATTTTAAGGCAGATCGTTAAAATTAATTACAGGGTGCCCTTTTGCACCTGGTTGCCTTTGTAACATTGTTTTTAGTGGCGTAAAATCATTAAAAAACCCGCAATTGCGCAAGTAAAACAAATCATTTTCAGTACCGCCCGCATAATCCTTGCGATACTTTATATTAGCAGTGGCATCGCCGGTAAATAAGGCGCCGGTAAGTTCAAACCAATTGCCGGCTGTATCAACTATCCAGCCATTGCCATAGTTGGCTTTGCGTTCCCTGTTGCCAAATTTCGGATCGAAATTTTCTAAAAATGAATACAATTGAGTAAGATGATCATTGGTTTTAGGTCGCCTGAAACTGGCCATTAATTGCCACTCGCTATCCTTTGCTGCTTTAAAATAACAGGTAAATACAGTGGTATTTGTTGCTGCATCGGGTTGTGCGTGGGTTAAAAAGCAGTAGGTGTTTCCTGTTTTCCACATATAGTTCATGTAGCTTTGTCCGCCTGAGCCCTCGTTGCCAAACTCGCCGGCGTGTACATTGGGGCCTTTTTTAATCAGCTTTATTTTCAAGCTATCGGGTATGCTTTTAGGGTCGTTTGTAGTAAAGGGGCTCCAGAGTGAAAATAACACATGCCGTTCTGTTAATGAATTCACCTGCATCCCAAAATAGCCTTCAGCAAAACCGTTTGACATAAAATAAGAACCTTGAGTGTCTTCGCCTACAGGTACTGTCACTTCATTATAAAACCATTCAACACTATGCTGTATAGCAGCAGGCACTTTATAGTTTAAATGCACCGATGGCCCCCGCCTGCCCCAATAAAAATAATTGCCCAGGTTGTTTTTAACATACACCGCGCCATTCGATAAAGCCGAACCTTTTAGAACCAAATCCGAAACTTCGGCATACACCAAGCCTGACCGTTTGATACCTTTTAGACGGATACAGATATAACCTGGCTGGGCAATAACCACACTCCCAATATCAATGGTTTGATAGGAATTATTTGATACTTTTTTATTGAATGATGAGTTATTCACCATTACCCTTATTTCGCTGTTACCTTGTGGAACGCGCAGGCGACAGGCCAAATGTAAAGTTCCCTTCGCCTCGATGCGTAACCATATACCGGCCGTATCGTTAACACCCGCCCAATTCATTAATCCCGAATCAGTAATATGCGCCTTTGAGTTTGCGTTCATCCATGTATTACCGCCAACAGGCAGCTTTATGGATGCAGTATCATTAATTTCTAATTGGTTAGCAGATGGTGCGGTTTGTGCTTGGACGTAACTTACATAGCAAAAAAAGCTTAGACAAAATAACTGACGGACAATATTAAGGTGGTTTTTCATATCGATAATTTGGTAACGATATAAATGTTAGGTTTTTCTTCCTTAAATTAAGTGTGTTTGCAACGCAAACGTTTGTAAAGGGGCTGTATCGTTATTATTTCATTTTAAACCCTATAAAAAGTGGCCAATTTGACCTATGGATGCCTGTTACTGGCCACCAATTATTGAACAAAGCAAACTGCATATTTTTAAATAAATGTTCAAACTTGTATACCAGGGATAGCATATATTTAAAAACTTTGATTTTCATTTAATTACAATGATATTTTAAAGTTATTATTTTTAATCTGTATTAAATTTCACTCAAACGTTTGCACACCAAATTAGTGCGTTTATTAATTAGGTTTGTTTTGAAAGATATATAAACCTTGTTTTAATGTTTAACGATATACTTACTGCTTACGACCTTGATCCTGCCGATTGTGATATATACAGGCTGGAATCGGGCCTTATAAATTATACATGGAAAGTTACTATCCAGGATAAAGAATATATACTACAGCAAATAAATACCCAGGTATTTAAAAACCCCTATAATATTGCTGAAAACCTGGAAACGCTAAACCAATATATTACGAGGATCGCTCCGGGTTACTTATTTGTAGCCCCACTATTATCGGTTGAAGGCAATTCCATTGTTAAAAATCAGGCCGGTGATTATTTCAGAATGTTTCCTTTTGTAAAGAATTCGCATACAGTTAATACTATTAGCAACATTGGCGAGGCTTATGAAGCGGCAAAGCAGTTCGGTACTTTTGCGCGTTTGTTTAACGGGCTTGATCTCAGCCTGCTTAATTACACACTTGTTGATTTCCATAATCTTACATTACGCATCGACCAATTCAGGCAGGCAGTAAAACAAGCAACGCCTGAATTATTGAAAACTGCCCGGGAAGAAATAATCGAGATAGAACAACATGCTGATATTTCATCTACCTATGAGAAACTGGTAAATAACAGCCTTATACCATTACGGGTTACACACCACGATACCAAAGTGAGCAATGTTTTATTTGATGATAAAGATAAAGGGTTGTGTGTTATTGACCTTGATACAGTAATGCCCGGCTATTACATAAGCGATGTTGGCGATATGTTCCGTACTTACCTTTCACCTGCTAACGAAGAAGAAAAAGACTTTAGTAAGATAGTTGCACGGCCCGATGTTTTTTATGCCATTTACAAAGGCTACATGGAACAAATGGAAGGCATATTAACCCCGGTTGAAAAAGAAAACTTTGTATTTTCAGGCAAATTCATGATCTACATGCAAGCGGTAAGGTTTTTAACCGATTATTTAAATAATGATATATATTACCAGGTAAAATATCCGGGGCATAACTTAGTACGGGCTAAAAACCAACTTTATTTTCTTGATCAATATATTAAAGCCGAGCCACTGTTTGCAGGATTGATGCAACTTCAATATTCATCCATATAAAAAAAGGTATTTGCAGCCGATCCGTTAAAAATTTATAAGCTGGAAGTAGTTCCCTTACTTATTACATAGGGCCGACTGTTGACGATGGGCTGTAATACAGGGTATGACCACCACCGGAGTAGCGGGCAGCCTGAATTTTATGTTTGATGTGGTAAAATAAACGGGTTAAAGATGCGATGCTTCTAACCTGTCGGCTATCAGGTTTAATATTTCTTCGGGCAGCAGGCCGTTATCTTTACAGATATGCAAATGTTTGTGCGGGCCGGGTTCAAAGCTCGCTATGAATTGCGTATTCCGGAAAACTTCAAACTTGCATTGGTCGCCTTCATGGTGCATGTAATCCTTCACCTTAAAATGATGGTTCTCATTTTTATAGCTTACCGATATTTCGAAATTTTCCATAACCTGCTTTAATACTATAACCAACATATTAATGGTATTGTTGTGCCGGTTTTAAATTTTATAAAGTATTACGATAAGCTTTCATTTCTCACCGTTCTCAACGTATTTATACAACTGCGTACCGGTAAGCAGGAACGCTCCTACGCCATATATCTCGGTGCTGTTTTCGTTCACTTTATCAGGTGCCGCGCCTATTTGCTGTACATAGCCCAGCATACCGTCAGGCTGTACACAGGCAGATAGTGCTGCCCATGCCTTTTGAACGACGGGCCAATAGATTTTTTTATCCAGTGTTCCATTGTTAAGCCCACACAGCAACGCGTAGGTATAAAACCCTGTACCACTTGCCTCTTTAACAGGGTAGCTTGCGGGGTCGAGCAACGAGGCGTGCCAGCTGCCATCGGGTTGTTGCAGTTGGGCTATGCGTGAAGCCATATCTTTATAAAGCTTAATAAATTTTTTCCTGTCAGGATAATTGGCAGGCATATTATCAATTACCCGCACCAAACCGCCCATTACCCATCCATTCCCCCTCGACCAAAACACCTTCGCCCCGTTATTTTCCCGCTTGGTAAAATAACTGCTATCGCGAAAATATAAATGCTCCCTGGGGTCGTATAGATAATTGTAAGTTTTCCACCAAAGTTTAACGGCCGTGTTCAGGTATTTTTGATCGCCGGTGGCGGTTGAAAGATAAGCCAGACTGGTGGGCCCCATAAACATGGCATCGCACCAGGCCCATTCGCGCATTTGTATATTATGTTTCCAGGCCAATGATTCAGTATGCGGTAGTGCCGCAATAGTGTCAGCCTGGGCACGGAATTTGGCTATCATCTTATCATCTTTATACATCATATATAAATTGGCATAAGTTTGCCCAATGCAATAATCATCGGCCATCAACCTGCGCGGGCCTGTGTTCCAGTTTAGGTCGTTGCCTATTCCTACAAGGTATTGTATGTATTTATCGTCCTTGCTTAACTTCCCAAGGTCCAGTAACCCGGTGTAACCAGTGGCGTTTGTCCAGTCGTATTTGGGCCAGCGCTGGCCTTTTTGCTGCCAGGTATTGAGTTGCCAGTCGGCCACGCGCTCCATAGTTTTCAGAATGTTGGCGGGTTTAAATAAGGTGTCGGATGTTTGGGCCGATGCGAAAGTTATATAACCTGTAATGGCAATAAATAACAACAATAGTTTTTTGATTGAGGTACTCATACTTATGGTTTAATGATGCAGGCGCATTATAAACATCAATACTAAATATATTTTTCTTTTTTTGAGTACATTAGACCATGAAATTTCTTAACCTATCCTTTTTATTACTCTTTATATGTTCAATCGGAAATGCTGAAATAGCTGATACGTCACTAGTAAGGAAATTAAGTATTAATGGCTTCTGCCTTTGCCAAACAACCGTGACGGCTCTAAAACAATATTACCCTGATTTAAAACAAGTTGCTATTGAAGAAATGGACCTTGCTAAAGGTTGTTTCTGGCAGGATTCAAGATTTATTGCTGGTATTGGATATGCGTCGGACAAACAACCCGGCATCGTTTTTCAAAAGGATCAGACTGCCGATTACATCAGCAAGATAAGGTTAACCAAACTTTTTAAGGGGAATTTACCCAATGGGAAATATATTGATATGAGTAATCTTAAATTGAGAGACTTATCAAAATTATATCCTGAATTGAAAGACAAATGGGGTTCAAGAGGATGCAGCAATTATTGGAACTTTTCAAATGATACCATATCATTTTATGTAAAAATCGACCCAAATAAAAAGCCCCAATTCCCGATTGATAAAGCTTATTATATGGAAAAGCCGATTGAAGGAGTTGATTTGATGATGTCGTGTTATAGCCTTCAAAAGCATGATGATGCCGAAATAATTTTACCGGATGAAAGCAATGACCCTATATTTTTTATTGATAGTATACGAGTGAACAAAGCGGTGCTCTCCAATTTTGCACCCTCCGAAATAGCTACCGTAACCGTTTATAAAGACACTAATGTGATAAAAAAGATATTCCATGGAACAGGTAATGTAAAAAACGGACTTGTTTACATTGAAACGAAAGATTTCGCAAAGGACAAGTATTGGAATTATTTTAAAGCAAAATCACCTGATTATGCAAGAATAGTCACTTCGTCAAAAACGGATACAACAACAGTACAATACATTTTAAATGGCAAGGTGCTTAAAAAGGACTTTGAAGGAGATCTGGCTTCAATTAATGATGATACTTTTAAAGAGTTAGTAATTATAGATAAAAAAAAATTAGCTAATCAATATGGAATAACGGATAAAGACTATGGTATTCTTATAACCACTATCCCCAGGCAAAATCAACAAATAAAAGTTCAACTCAAATAAAATTCCCGTAAACTCATGTCTTCCTCCCCCAATTTATTTTAAATTGCGCTTTTCCTATATAAACCAATTATGGATCTGGAGTTCAATAAAAACGAGGATATAAACAAACAGCTTGTTTATGAGGTAAACACGCGTCTTAAAAAAATCCACGAAGGCGGTGGCGCGAAGGCTGCGGCTAAACAGAAAGAGAAAGGCAAAATGCTGGCCCGCGAACGCATTGCCTACCTTATAGACAAGGACAAACCCTGGCTGGAAATGGGCGCTTTTGTTGGCGATGGCATGTATACCGAACATGGCGGCTGCCCTTCAGGTGGCGTAGTTTGTGGTATTGGATATGTATCGGGCAGGCAGTGTGTTGTGGTAGCTAATGATGCTACGGTGAAGGCAGGTGCCTGGTTCCCTATTACTGCTAAAAAGAACCTGCGTGCGCAGGAAATTGCCATGGAAAACCGCCTGCCCATTATTTACCTGGTTGATTCGGCAGGCGTTTATTTGCCTTTGCAGGATGAGATATTTCCTGATAAAGAACATTTTGGCCGTATTTTCAGAAACAATGCCATTATGAGTAGTATGGGTATTATCCAGATCTCGGCTATAATGGGATCATGTGTTGCGGGTGGGGCTTATTTGCCCATTATGAGTGATGAAGCCATGATAGTGGAAGGAACGGGCTCGGTGTTTTTAGCAGGCTCGTACCTTGTAAAATCGGCTATTGGCGAGGATATTGATAATGAAGCCTTAGGCGGCGCTGCCATGCATTGCGAAATATCGGGTGTTACCGATTATAAGCAGCCAAATGATAAGGCTTGTCTGGACAGCATCCGCAATATTATGAGCATGACAGGCGAAAACCCCAAAGCAGGTTTCGACCGCATAAAACCGGCTGCACCCAAATTGGAGCCTAATGATATTTACGGTATAATGCCTGATGGCCGCGATAAGCAGTACGATATGCGGGACATTATACTGCGCCTGGTAGATAACTCGGAACTGGAAGAATATAAGGCTGAATACGGACAATCCATTATTTGCGGGCTTGGGCGCGTTGATGGCTGGGCGGTGGGCATTGTGGCCAATCAGCGCAAGGTGGTAAAATCGGGCAAAAAGGAGATGCAGTTTGGCGGGGTGATCTACTCTGATTCTGCCGACAAGGCAACGCGCTTTATTATGAACTGCAATCAAAAAAAGATACCGCTTGTGTTTTTACAGGATGTGACCGGCTTTATGGTCGGCAGCCGTTCCGAACAGGGTGGCATAATAAAGGACGGCGCCAAAATGGTGAACGCTGTAGCAAATTCAGTGGTGCCAAAATTTACTATTGTTGTAGGCAACTCCTACGGCGCAGGTAATTACGCTATGTGTGGTAAGGCTTATGATCCGCGCTTGATATACGCCTGGCCCTCTGCCAAAATAGCGGTGATGGGTGGCTCACAGGCTGCAAAAACACTATTACAGATACAAGCGGCCGGCTTAAAAGCCAAAGGTGAAACGATTACACCCGAACGCGAAGCTGAGTTGCTGAAACAAATAAGCGACCGCTATGATTCGCAAACCACACCTTACTATGCTGCGGCAAGGCTTTGGGTTGATGGTATTATCGACCCGCTGGAAACGCGCAAAGTAATATCGATGGGTATTGAGGCAGCTAATCACGCGCCTATTGAAAAGGCCTTTAATGTGGGGATAATACAAACGTGATCTGGTTTGAAGATGCAATGATTTGGCAATTTGAAAATTAGTATCTTCAATTATGAAAAAATTGCTTCTGCCATTACTTGTTTTCATAACATTAGCTGCATCAGCACAAAACGTGCAGCAAATACATGATCGCGCTATTTTGGTTGATACACATAATGATGTGCTTTCCAACGAGCTGATAAACCACGAAGACATTGGAAAGCTACAAACTACCGGTCAGCTTGATCTGGTACGCGCTAAACAAGGTGGATTGGATTGCCAGGTATTCTCCATCTGGTGCGGGCCGCAGTACGGCAAAGGGACAGCGTTTAAATTTGCTAACCGCGAGATCGATTCGCTTTATGCTTTACTGAAGCGCTATCCCGGTAAAATAACTTTAGTTCGCAATTCGGCTGAATTAAAAAATGCGGTTACGCTTAAAAAATTCGCTGCCATGATAGGCGTTGAAGGCGGTCACATGATAGAAGACCGGATGGATTATATCGATAGCCTGCATAACCGTGGCATGTGCTATTTAACACTTACCTGGAACAACAGCACCTCTTGGGCCACATCGGCAACTGATGAAACGCTCCACCATGATAGTCTGCAAAAAGCGGGGCACATAGGCCTTAGTGCTTACGGAAAGCAAATAGTTAAGCATTTGAATGATTTGGGTGTAATGATCGACCTCTCGCACCCGGGCGAGCAAACTTTTTACGATGTGCTGGCAACCACCACAAAACCAGTTATCGCTTCGCACAGTTGTGCTTACACCTTAAACCCATTCAGGCGCAATTTAAAAGACGACCAGCTAAAGGCCCTGGCAAAAAACGACGGTGTGGTATTTGTAAATTTTTACAGCGGTTTTGTAGATAGCAATTACTTTAAGCAATCCTTCCCTTTTCTAAATAAACATAAGGCCGAGTTGGATTCACTGACAAAGATATACCACGATGAAGACCTGGCAACCGAAAGGCTTTTCGCCATTTATAAAAAAGAAAGTGACGCCTTCCGGCCGCCTTTAAGTATGTTGATAAAGCACATTGACTATATAGCAAAGCTAATCGGAGTTGACCATGTAGGCATAGGTTCCGATTTCGACGGCGCGGAATCGTACCCCATGGGCATGGATAATGTTACCGATTACCCTAAAATAACCGCGGAGTTATTAAAACTGGGCTATAGCGAAAAAGACATTGACAAAATATTAGGAGGGAATTTTTTAAGAGTGCTGAAAGCAAATACGGGGAAATAAGCCTGGCTAAGCGCCATCGCTCAATATCAAATTCAAAACGAATATAATGAGTGCCGCAATAATTATTATTACAATAATAAACTGTTTTAACGCCTTCTTTTTGTCTTCCATAATGGTAAACTCAAGATACTGGAATATTCTAAAATATTTTTATTCCCCTAAAAGATTTATACGTTTTCCACTATCAATATGTTTACCAACAACTGACTAACCGAACTTCCTTTTTTCGTAACTTCGCTACTCAATTTTAATATACCCATGTCTGAAGAATTTGAACATGTTAAATGCCTTATCATAGGCTCCGGCCCTGCCGGTTATACTGCTGCTGTTTATGCCGCACGTGCTGATCTTAAACCCATATTGTATACCGGTTTGCTTGCAGGCGGTCAGCTTACGCAAACTACCGAGGTTGAAAATTATCCCGGTTACCCTGAAGGTATTATGGGCCCTGATATGATGGAGAATTTCCGCAAACAGGCCGAACGCCTGGGTGCAGATATACGCTATGGCTATGTAAGCTCGGTTGATTTTTCGGCCATGCCGCATAAAGTGGTAGTTGATGAGGTGAAAACAATTTTAGCCGATACAGTTATCATTTCAACAGGGGCATCAGCCAAATGGCTGGGATTGGATTCAGAGCAAAAATACAGCGGTTTTGGCGTATCGGCCTGCGCTGTGTGCGATGGTTTCTTCTTCCGCGGGCAGGATGTGGCTATAGTGGGTGCCGGTGATACCGCTGCCGAAGAAGCTACTTATCTTGCCAAAATGTGCCGTAAGGTGAGTATGATCGTTCGCCGCGATGAGTTCCGCGCATCAAAAGCCATGATGCACCGTGTAATGAATACGCCAAATATTGAGGTATTATACAATACTGAAACAAAGGAAATCATAGGCGACGGGCAAAGCGTTACCGGTGTAACAGTGATCAACAATAAAACCAATAAAGAAACTACTCTGGATGTAACAGGATTCTTTGTCGCCATAGGCCACAAGCCTAATACCGACCTGTTTAAAGGCTGGCTGAAAATGGATGAAACGGGCTATATCATTACGCACCCGGATTCAACCCAAACTAATGTCGAAGGTGTATTTTGCTGCGGTGATGCACAGGACCATATCTTCCGCCAGGCTGTAACCGCTGCGGGCACAGGCTGTATGGCAGCTATCGAGGCTGAACGTTATTTAGCCGGAAAAGAGCATATGGTAACTGCCTGATAAATTTTTAGGTAATATTTATATATCCCTGGTACAAAAATACCGGGGATTTATTATGTTGAGCAGCCTTAATACTTTTATTAAACTATGTAAAACAAAATCGGGGTTGTATCTTTATTAATAAATAAACATACACTATGGGAAAAGGAGATAAAAAAACACGCAAAGGCAAAATTGCCATCGGTTCATTTGGTAAAACACGCCCGCATCATGTAAAAAAAACAGCAGCGGCTGCATCAGAAAAAGAAGCGACTGCAAAAACAGAAAAAGCTAAAAAACCATCCGCCTAAGCGAATGGTTTTTTTATAGCCTGTTTTTTACAAACCATTGTCCCACATTTTTTTAAAAACTGTTACCTTCACGGTTGTATCTAAAAATCCCGCTGATCTGTTATGTCTAAAAACGTCTTTAAACTGTTCTTTGCCTTCCTTATCATCACACAATTCGCCAACGCACAGGACACCGGCCCAAATATGGGTATCATCCCCGCCCCTGTTTCGCTCAAAAAAACAACCGGCGAATTCATTTTAAGCCGCGAAACCAAGTTCCTGGCCGACAGCCCCAACAATAAAGCAGTCCTATTTTTGGCAGATTACCTGCACAACAAAAAAATGCTGAATATACAGCCGGTGGCCGATGCAAATACGAACGTTACCAACTGTTTGGTGCTTACTTCAGCAGGAACCGATAGCCTGCCGGCAGAAGGTTATCGCCTAACCATCACCCCGCAAAGAATAACCATTGCAGGGAAAGGCGCGGGACTGTTTTATGGCATACAAACCTTGATACAACTAATACCTGCCGATAATGAGGCTACTATAAAGCTACCCGGCGTACAAATTGAGGATTACCCCCGTTTTGGTTACCGTGGGATGATGCTGGATGTTTGCCGCCACTTTTTTTCTGTGGAATTTGTCAAGAAATACATCGACCTGATGGCAGCTTACAAGCTCAATAATTTCCACTGGCATTTGACCGACGACCAGGGCTGGCGTATCGAGATAAAGAAATATCCGCGCCTGACGGAAATCGGCAGCCAGCGTGCGCAAACCCTGATAGGCAATTACCACGATCGCACCCCACAGCAATTTGACAACACCCCTTACGGTGGTTTTTATACCCAGGACCAGATACGCGATGTAGTAAAATATGCCGCCGACCGCTATATAAATGTAGTGCCCGAAATTGAAATGCCGGGTCATTCATCCGCTGCACTTGCTGCTTACCCTGAATTGAGCTGCGACCCGTCGTTCCCTTATAAAGTATCGGAAACATGGGGCGTATTCCATGATACCTATTGCCCTTCTGATAAAACATTCAACTTTTTGGAAGATGTGTTGACCGAAGTGATGGATCTTTTCCCGTCACACTACATACACATTGGTGGCGATGAAGCGCCAAAAGATGCCTGGAAAAATTCGAAATTCTGCCAGCAACTTTGTAAGAAATTGGATTTGAAGGATGACCGCGGATCGAGCAAGGAAGATAAGCTGCAAAGCTATTTTATAGAACGCATTGAAAAGTTTGTGAATTCGAAAGGCCGCAGTATTATTGGCTGGGATGAGATATTAGAGGGCGGATTATCGGCAAATGCTACAGTAATGAGCTGGCGCGGTGAATCTGGTGGCATTGCAGCCGCACAGCAAAGCCATAATGTGATCATGACACCCGGCAGCGGCGGTTTATATCTGGATGCTTTACAAGGTAAATTAGGCGATGAACCTTTAAGCATAGGCGGTTATACGCCACTAATAAAAACATATAGCTATAATCCTACGCCTGCTGCATTAACGCCCGCACAGCAAAAATATATAATGGGTGTGCAGGCTAATTTGTGGACAGAATACATCCCTACAGAAAATAAAGTGGAATATATGGTGCTACCGCGTATGCTTGCCCTAAGCGAAGTGGCCTGGACACCATTAGCCAACAAAAATTATAATGATTTTGCCAATGTGCGCCTGCCCTATCATTTAGCAAAATTTGATAAAAACGGTTTTGATTACCGTGTACCTACCGCTATTGGTGCAAAGGATACCATAATGTTTGGCTCGCAGCTGAATGTAAAGCTGCAATCGCCGGTAAAGGGGGCCACGGTTTATTATACTATTGATGGCTATACCCCTCGTGAAACGGATATGGCCTACACCATACCTATGACTTATAATGTAACCCCCGACCAATATCGTGAACTGGAAACTATTGTTATTACACCATCGGGAAAAAGAAGTACGGTTACGCATACGGTTATGTATAATAAGTCGCCATTACCGCCTGTGAATTATACAGGGAATGTAGGTGGATTAAGCTACCGTTTGTTTACAGGTACATTTAACAGCGTAAATGAGCTTGATGCCGCTGCTGCGGTTGATACCGGCATTGTGAAAAGCTTTAGCGCGGCAGCCATTAAGAAAAATGTACCTGCTTACGGTATAATTTATACAGGTTTTATTCGTATTGATAATAGCGATGTTTATGGTTTTTCAACACAGTCGGATGATGGCTCAGAGTTGCTGATAGATGATCTCCCCGTTGTGAATAATGATGGAAAACATGGCACACTGGAGCAAGGCGGGTCAGTTCCATTGCAAAAAGGTTACCATAAGTTTACATTAAAGTATTTTAATGTTGGAACATCGGGTATGCTTCATGTATATTTGAGCATACCGGGTAAGCCTAAAGGCGAGTTGTCGCCCGATGAAATGTATAATTAAACAGCTTATATTGAACTATGTATAACAGGTTTTATTTTTTTATGCTGATGATATGCGTTATAGCGGCCGGCTGTGCGCAGCAGGCGCCTAAACCACCTGCCGCCGTTATTGCGCCTGCTAAACCTGCTGTAATGGACCCTTTTAGGTTTCATAAGCTGATAGAGGTATCGCCGGGCAATGACTTTGATGTAGTAAGCTGGGGTCGAGGCTCAAAGGATGTTGGCGCGTTTGCCATATTGCATTCTGATTCGGCCAATATAAAATATACCACTACTACCGGCGATCTGGAAGGCTCGTTAGTTGATGTTTACAATTCGGATATGGATTTGGACGGCAACCCCGAGATATTGATACAGGCCAAAGCAAAGGATACATCAAGCTATGCCATAATATATGCCTTTGAGTTTACCAACGGCCGGGCCGATAAACTCGATTTTCCTAAACTGACTAAATCCCAGCGTAAAGGCTACCGCGGCGATGATAACTTTTACATACAGGATGGCAAGTTCATGCGCCAGTTCCCGATATATGATGGTGACGGAAAAGATGCTAAACCAACCGGCCAAAAACGACTACTGCAATATGGTTTGCGCAATAATGAATTTACCGTGCAAACTTTAAGTACTGATTCAGCTAGTAATGCTAAACAAACTGTTAGCCAGCCTGCTAAACCATCTTCTGCGCCGGTACAGAGTCATAAATCTTCAAGTACAAAAAAGAATTCTTCATCAAATAATAACAGCTCAAACAATTCATCAAAAAAGAGCAGTAAATCTTCTTCATCTTCCTCTAAAAAGAAAAAGCATCATACAGAAGAAAAGAAAACAACTTCGCATAAGAAAAAGAAAAGACATCATCACACTGATGATAATTAACGCACTGTAGAGACGCGATACTTCGCGTTTATGAATGTACAAGAGACGCGAGGTATCGCGTCTCTACAGGAGGGTTATCATTCTTTTTGCATTCTCAACAGCGGCGACTTGTGAATCATTGTTGAAATAAAACCAACCCTCTTTTGCCACTGGGTTAGCTTTTATTTCGCTAATTACCTTTTGCAAAAATTCAGTGGAATATGATGATGTGTAGAGTAACGGTACACCGTGGAAACGGTAATAGATCTCGGGTGTATTTTGTATAACATCATGAGGCAATGCTGGGTGACTCATGCCACAAAAAGAGATATTTTTCTTAGCTAGCTCATCATACACCAGCGGCTGCCACCAGCTTATGTGGCGCGGTTCGAACACGTTGATAAATGCGGGGTTGAGATTGTTCAGAACACGGGCAAGGCGTTCATCGCTATAAATGAAATTTGGCGGCATTTGAAATAGCACGGGGCCGAGTTTTTCCTGCAAACCGTCGTTAACGGTATCATAAAAACGAGTTACCAGGTCGGTGGTATTATTGAATTTTTTGAAATGGGTTACACCGCGGTACATTTTAACCGAAAAACGAAAATCAGCCGGGCTTTTCTGGTGCCAGCCCTGCAGTACCGACAATGCCGGGAAACGATAGAATGTTACGTTAAGCTCCAGCGTGCTAAAGTGCCGGCAATAATAGTCGAACCACTTTGTTTTCGCCAGGCCTTCCGGGTAAAATTTTAATTTCCAATGGTCGTAATGAAAGCCGGAACAGCCAATGTGCCAATTCATAGTGTTTTGATGTGTACCACTATTAACACACCATGTTTAAATTGGTTATAAAAAAAATAGAGACGCAAATTATTGCGTCTCTACATTAATGGAAATTACAAGACGCAAGTATCGCGTCTTTACGGGTGTATTAATACTTCGCCGCCTGTCCCGGTTTGGGCGTCGATGTTTCTATGAATTTCCTGAGGTCATCCGCCGCGGTTGGCAACACTTCCTTTCTTAAATATATCATGTGTCCGCTTTTATAGCCTTTCCATTGCAGGCGATTTTTAAGCCTACCGCTCGGATCTATTTGCCATAAGCTATATTTGGCGTTGAAATAATCGCAGGCGCCGTCATAATAGCCCGATTGTATCAGTAAATGCAGGAATGGGTTTTGGGCAATGGCCTGCCTTAAATTCTCGCCGGTTTGGTCGTTGTTGTTGTCCCAGGGCCATACGTTACCAAACATGTTATATTTCAAGTCGGTTTTATAGTTTAATTCATCCCGTAAATAAATATTTATTGATGGGGTAAACTCCTGCAGCCAGGCCGTAAGCTCGGCGTTATAATCCGGGGTGCTTCCCCCTATCTGCCTGTCAATGCCTTTATAACGCGAATCCAATCTCCCAACAGTAAAGCCCTTGTCGCGTAAAAGTTCCTTCCAAAACAGGTCGTATGAAACATCCAGGTTATTATCCAGCACCACTTTTTCAGAAAGGCCGCTGTAATGCGCAATCTTAGCGGCGATGTTTATCCTCTCGGTACTGTCCAAAAATCCTCCCCGCGATATGGCCGGTATCAGTTGATTAATGGTAAAGTTCTCTACTTCGGGCAAAAAGTCGGTTAACTCTTTTTGCTGCAGATCGGCAGATAATGCTTTATGGTACCAGGCTGTAGCCGCGAAATAAGGCAGTTTTAAAGCTGATTGCACCGGGCCGCCACGGTTAATGCCCAGATCGGTTGGCGATACCAGTACAACGCCGTCCAAATACATCCATTGCGAGTTTTGCAGTTCAAGCGCCAGGCCCGATACGCGGGTGGTGCCATAGCTTTCGCCTATTAGAAACTTAGGCGATGCCCAGCGGTTTTTACGGGTAACAAAAGTGTTAATCCATTCGGCAAGGTATTTTATATCTTCATTTACCCCGAAAAATTTAGTACCGGGGGTATTTTTATCAACTATGCGCGAATAGCCTGTATTCACCGGGTCGATATAAACAATATCGGCTATATCCAGAATAGAATTGTGGTTTTCGCTGATGCCGTAGGGCTGCACAGGATAGCCTTCGCTGTCGGTATTCAATACCCTTGGGCCGGTGTAGCCTATCTCCATCCAAACCGAAGGTGTGCCGGGGCCGCCGTTAAATGAGATTACCAATGGCCTATTTGACCTGTCGGCAATACCATCGCGTTCGTAATAAGTATAAAAAACTCCTGCAACAGGCCTGCCGTCATCATCCCAGATAGGCATACAACCGGCTGTGGCAGTATATGATATTAATTGCCCTTTTATGGTTACCTGGTGTTTGGTTACAACTGCCGAATCAACCTGTAATACACGGCTTTTTGATACGGGTTGGGTGTTTTTTGATGCCGCATCGGGTGTTTGGGCGAAGGTTGCAGTTGCTATTAAGCAAGCTGCAGAAATTAGGGTAAGGTTTTTACGCATTTCTTATGGTACATTTAATAAAGTCAGCGCTATAAATATAAGGTATATATTTGCTAATAAATAAATTTTCCATCCCCCGTTAAGGGGGAATTTTCGTATTCCTGCATTATAGAACTGCACTTGTCAAAATTTTATTCGCATAACCACTAATAACCCTATATTTGGAAATTGACAAGCCGGGTTATTGCCGGTATTTATTTTTATGACAGTTCTCACAAGCGGGATAAGCGACAAATATGAGTTGGTTGTTGGGTTAGAGGTTCACGCGCAGTTATCTACTTTAAGCAAAGCATTTTCACCGGATTCGGCTGCTTTTGGCGCCGAGCCAAATCATCATATCAGCCCCATATCGCTGGGGCACCCGGGTACGCTACCGTTTTTGAATAAACGCGCGGTTGAATATGCTGTTAAAATGGGCATTGCCTGTAACTGCACCATCAACCTGAATAATACTTTCGCTCGCAAAAATTATTTTTATGCCGACCTGCCTAAAGGTTACCAGATAACCCAGGATACCAAACCTATTTGTATTGGCGGCTCGGTGCATGTGAGGCTGGCCGATGGCAGTTCAAAAGACATTGCCATTCACCATATCCACATGGAGGAGGACGCAGGTAAGAGCATGCACGATAACCATTCGGAAGATTCGCTCATCGACCTTAACCGTGCAGGTGTACCTTTGATAGAGATAGTTACCCAACCTGATATCCGCAGCGCTGAAGAAGCCGGGCAATTTTTGACTGAGACACGTAAACTGCTACGCTACCTTGACATTTGCGACGGCAATATGGAAGAAGGCAGTATGCGATGCGATGCCAATATTTCGGTAAGGCTGAAAGGTGAAACTACCTATGGCAACCGTTGCGAGGTAAAAAACCTGAATTCGATACGGAACGTGCAGCGTGCCATTGAGCATGAGTTTGCCAGGCAGATAGAAATTATTGAGGCCGGTGGCCACATCGACCAAAATACTTTGAATTTTAATGCTGATACCGGCGAAACCTCAGTGCTGCGTTCAAAGGAAATGGCCAATGACTACCGTTATTTCCCTGAACCTGACCTGCAGCCGCTGTTTTTGGATAAGGCTTATGTAGATAATATAAAACAGGCCTTGCCTGCTTTGCCAAACGAGCTTTATAAGAAATATATGAGCGAGCTTGCCTTATCAGATTATGATGCTTCGGTAATTACTGCTGAAAAAGACCTGGCGTTGTTTTTTGAAGAGCTGATAACCCATACTGATAATTATAAAGCGGCCGTACACCTGCTGATGGGGCCTGTTAAATCGCACCTGAATGAAAAGGGAGCTGCTATTAGTGACCTCGGCGCAAAACCTGAACAGCTTGCCGGATTGATAAAACTGGTCGACTCGGGTAAAGTAAATAACACTGTTGCTTCCCATAAACTGTTCCACGCGTTGCTGGCCTCGCCCGGTAAAACTGCCGAGGAGTTGGCCAGGGAATTAAATTTACTGATAAGCAACGATAGCAGCGATGTTGACCGTTATATACACGATGCCATTGCAAAATATCCTGATAAGGTAATAGAATACAAAAAAGGGAAAAAAGGCGTTTTAGGTTTGTTCATGGGCGAAATAATGAAAAGCTCGAAAGGCCGTATCGACCCGCAGAAAACCAACCAGTTGCTGATAAAAGAATTAGAATCAAAATAAATGAAGAACCGCATAACGCTATTCACCCTCGCAGTATTATCCTTTTTTATATTTTCATGTGCCGATAAAGGCGCGTTCACCATATCGGGCACTATAAGCAATCCAGGCAGTTTAAAAACTGTATTTTTAATGGAAGCTGATAGCGGTGGTATAAAAGTGGTCGATTCGACCCAACTCAGCGAAAATGGTAAATTCCAGTTTAAGCACGTTGCTCCATACCAGGACTTGTATAAAATCCGTGTCGGCGGCAGTATTTTCGATATTATAGCTAAAAATGGGGATGCGATAACATTCGGCACTGATGTTAATGATAACACAAAAGCTTATACGGTAACAGGCTCGGAAGAATCTGATAAAATAAAGGACTTTAATAAGTTGAACAACGTTTACAGCGATAAAATGAGCAAGCTGTATAACGATTACCAGGCAAAGGCCCAGGCAATAGGTAAAGAAACTGACTCGCTAATAAAAGTCTACCGCCCGCAGTTCCAGGTGATAATGAATGAGCAGAGCGAAGCGACTTTGAAATTTGTGAACGACAACAAAAACTCGCTGGCAGGTTTTTATGCCGCTACATCGCTCGACCCTGATAAATATGAACAGCAACTGATAGCTTATGCCGATGCCATAAAAGATAGTTTTAAAGATAACCTGGGCGTGCAGCAGTTCGAAAGGCAAATGGCCGCTGCCAAACCGCTTTCGATCGGTCAGCACGCTCCTGATTTTACGATTATTGGCATTGATGATAAACCTATTAAACTATCGGACTATAAGGGAAGATATGTAATGCTAGATTTTTGGGCATCATGGTGTATGCCATGCAGGCAGGAAAACCCGAACGTGGTAAAACAATACGCTGTTTATCATGCTAAGGGCCTGAATATATTAGGCATATCTCTCGATCAGGATAAAAGCAAATGGCAGCAGGCTATTACCGCTGATAATTTAAGCTGGACACATGCATCAGACCTGAAGAACTTTGAAGGCCCTACCGAAGTGCTTTACCATATACAGGCCATACCATCTAATTTCATTATCGACCCTAACGGAATAATTGTTGCAAAAAATGTGAGAGGAACCGATCTTGAAGAATTTTTAAATAAAACATTTAATAAGCTTCAATAAATTGTTAACATTACGTAACATTTAACAATTTCTTAATATTGGCTTAACTATTTGCTTCTATTAAGGTTATACTTTTATACCAAAATTTAACCCCAAATGAGCAATACATCCAAACAGAAGATCCTTATTGTTGATGATGAACCTGATATTTTAGAGCTGATAGAGTACAACTTAAAGAAAGAAGGTTACCAGGTATTTTTGGCCCATAACGGTCAGGAGGCAGTAACCGAAGCTAAAAGATCACTCCCCGACCTTATTGTGCTTGACATAATGATGCCAAAAATGGACGGCATTGAAGCTTGCCGCATTATGCGCACCATGCCCGAGTTTAAAAACACCTTTATGGTTTTCCTTACTGCCCGCAGCGAGGAATATTCAGAGATTGCAGGCTTTAACGTTGGCGCTGATGATTATATAGCCAAGCCTATAAAGCCGCGCGCTTTGGTTAGCCGTATTAACGCTATACTGCGCCGCAATGCCCCTGCCGAAGATGTTACCGACAACAAACTGGAAATTGGCGACCTGGTGATAGACCGTGAAGCATATCTTGTTTTCCAAAAAGGTGTTAAGGTAGTATTAGCGAAAAAAGAATTTGAACTGTTGTACCTGCTGGCATCAAAACCCGGCAAAGTTTATACCCGAGAGGTGATATTGAAAAACATTTGGGAAGACTCGGTAGTGGTTACCAACCGTACTATAGATGTACACATACGCAAAGTGCGCGAGAAATTGGGCGACGATGTGATCTCGACCGTTAAGGGTGTGGGTTATAAATTTGGGATATGATAACCAGCCCCCTCTAAATCTCCCCCGGAAGGGGAGACTTTAAAAATAACAAAAAAAGGCGGTGAAATTCACCGCCTTTTTGTTTAGCCCTCCATACAGTAGCGGGTTTGAGCGGAGTTGTTACTTAGCGGCAACAGCTTTTTTCTTAGCCGCAGTTGTACGTGCAACCACAGATTTTTTAGCAGATGTAACCGCTTTCTTTGCGGGTGCGGTTTCTGCTTTTGCCTTTGTAGTAACAGCTTTGGCTTTAGTGGTAGCTTTTGCCTTTACATCAGCAGCTTCAGTTTTTGCCTTATCGGTTATTTGTTTTGCTTTAGTTTCGGCTTTTGCTTTTACATCGGCAGCTGTGTGTTTAGCTTTAGTGGCGGCAGATGATGCTTTTGCTGAAACTGTTCTTTTAGCAACGGCTGCCTTATGGCTAACAGTTGCTTTTTTAGCACTTATGCTTTCTTTCACACTTTCAATAGTATCGGCAGCTTTATCTTTTACTTCTTCGGCGGTATCTTTGGTATCGTCCCAAAGGTTTTCAATTGTTTCTTTAACCTTCTCAAAAAATCCTTTTTCTTCAGGTCTGGTTGTGTTATTGCTCATGGTTTTATAGTTTAGATAGATATATTTTTCTATTAAATGCAACTATTGAACCAAGTTTGTAAAAAGCAGCAAAACAACTGTCTCAATGATGCACAATTATGAGACACCCTTATACCTGCAGCGTACAAAATGAAGCTAAAAATTGAGGAACAACGCGATCTTTTGAGCTTATTTGGGGCAAAAAAGTGTATTTTTTGTCGTTTTTGACAAAAAATACGGGTTAAAAAGTGCGTTTTTAGGCACTTTTTAGGGGAAAAACATTGTGTTTTGAGCGATTTTGAATGTTTTCTAATTAATTAAAGTATTAAAAATCAATCGGTTATGTTTTTATGATTTAATACAAAAATTAAATGTCTCAAAGTGTCTCATTCAACAAATGAGACACTTATACTTAAAAACATAGGGTTTAAAAGTTAGGTTTCAATACATATTTATCATAAAAACGGAAGATATGTTCGGTCGCTTCCTCGGCTGTGTCTACTAAACGATACAGGTTCAGGTCATCGGGGCTGATATTATGTTCGTGTTCCAGCATGTTTTTTTTCACCCACTCAAACAACCCGCCCCAGTAATCGGCACCGATAAACACTATCGGGAAACGGGCTATTTTACCCGTTTGTATCAGCGTCATGGCTTCAAAAGCCTCATCCATAGTACCAAAGCCTCCCGGCAGTACAATAAAGCCCTGCGAGTATTTCATGAACATTACCTTGCGTACAAAAAAGTAATCGAAATCCAGCATTTTATCACGGTCGATATATTTATTGTTAAATTGTTCAAATGGCAACTCGATATTTAACCCTACCGACTTCCCTCCCGCCTCGTAAGCGCCTTTATTGGCTGCCTCCATAATACCCGGGCCGCCGCCTGATATTACGCCGTAACCGCGCTCAGATAGCAGCGTAGCGCATGTTTCGGCTATATTATAGTATTTGTTATCCACCTGTGTACGCGCCGAGCCAAATATGGAAACGCATGGCCCTATCTTGGCCAGTTTATCAAATCCGTCGACAAACTCGGCCATAATTTTAAATATCTGCCATGAGTCGGTTACCTTAATTTCCTGCCAGTTCTTGTTTTCAAACGCGCGCCTTATTTTTTCATCACCTGTCATAATTTGTATATAGAGTAAAAAGTATTAATTGTTTAAGGCCGGTTTTGTTTTGGCCGATGAGGTGAGCAGCAGGCCCAGTAAAGTTATAAGCCCGTTTACAATGATCAGTTCAGTATCGAAAGTGTAGCCTAATGATTTGGCTGAATTCATACTCAAATAATAGCAAACCGCCGGGGATATAAGGCAGATAAAAGGCACCAGTTTATCGGCTACCTGCCTGTTTTTAAACAGCAACCCAAAACTGTACAAACCAAGCAAAGGCCCGTAAGTATATGAAGCTACCGAAAATATGGCCGTAACCACTGCTTTGTTATTTATTGCATTGAATATCACAATGGTTAACAGCATCAGTATCGAAAAGCCAATATGTACATAATGCCTGATGTTTACTTTGCTTTTGCTATTCATGGTATCACCTTTAGTGAAACCTAAAAAATCGACACAGAATGAGGTAGTGAGTGCTGTAAGCGCCGAATCTGTAGTGGCGAATGTGGCTGCCGTTAAGCCCAGCATAAATACCATGGCCGGTATAATCCCCAGGTATTGCAGGGCAATGGTTGGGTACAGGTAATCGGTTTTTTCAACCTTAATGCCATACTTAGCGGCATACATGTATAATAACGCGCCTACGCTTAGGAAAAAGATATTTATTACCACAAACACGGCGGTAAAGCTGAACATATTCTTTTTGGCTTCGCCGATGTTTTTAAGGCTGAGGTTTTTTTGCATCAGGTCCTGATCGAGGCCCACCATGGCTATGGTAATGAACATACCACCCAAAAATGCTTTAGCAAAATGGAACTTGCTGGTCATGAAATCATTCCAGAAAAATATTTTGGAGTAGCTGCTGTTCTTCACCGCTTCAAATGCTGAAAGCACATTCATATCCAAACTGCGACAAATGAAATAAATGGATAAGAACACAGATGATACCAGGAACAGGGTTTGCAGGCTGTCGGTAATGATTATGGTTTTAAGGCCGCCTTTGAAAGTGTACATCCATATAAGCAGCAGACATATCATGCCTGTGAAAATAAATGGAATATGGTAACTATCGAATATAAATTTCTGCAAAACGATAACTACCAGGTACAACCTGAACGCCGAACCTATTATGCGGCTTACCAGGAATATACCCGCTGCTGTTTTATAGCTCCATGTGCCTAATGCGCCCTCGATGTATCCATAAATAGAAGTTAGCTTAAGGCGATAGTACAGTGGTAACAGAACCGTTGCAACCACAATAAAGCCTGCGGCATTACCTAAAACAAACTGGAAATATTCGAACTGATCGCCGGTTGGCGCGCCGACTTTGCCGGGGACCGAGATAAAAGTTACACCACTCAACGCTGTACCGATCATCCCGAAGGCCACCAAATACCATTTGGAGTTGCGGTTGGCAACAAAAAAGGTATCGTTATCGGTTGATTTGCGCGATGTTAGGTAAGAAATAACCAGCAATACCAAAAAATAACCAATGATAAACGATAACAGTATTGCGGGTGACATCTTTTAGTATTTAGTAGCTAATATCAAGAAGCAAGATAGGAATAAAAGGTTGAGAGGATAAAATCTAACGTAAAAATAATAGAACAGTCATGCCGAACTTGTTTCGGCATCTCACTCGCTTTGTAACCCGGATTTAGGCTACCCGTTTAATGGGATGCTGAAACAAGTTCGGCATGACTGTATTTTTTTTCAAACCTTCTTTTTGGAAAGGCAATGTGAGGTTTTACCTCGTATAATTCGGAGCTTCCTTAGTTATAGTAATATCGTGCGGATGCGATTCGCGGATACCTGATGCAGTGATACGCACAAACCTTGCATTTTGCAATGCCGGGATGTCTTTAGCACCGCAGTAACCCATGCTGGCACGCAGACCACCTACATACTGGTAAACTACCTCGCTCAATGTGCCTTTGTAAGGAACACGGCCTACAATTCCTTCAGGAACTAGTTTTTTAATATCATCTTCTACATCCTGGAAATAACGATCTTTCGAACCTGATTCCATGGCTTCTATAGAACCCATGCCACGATATGATTTGAAACGGCGACCTTCGTAGATAATGCTTTCGCCCGGTGATTCTTCAACACCTGCAAACAGTGAACCTGCCATTATTGAGCCTGCGCCTGCTGCAATAGCTTTGGCAATATCGCCCGTGTGTTTTATACCACCATCGGCAATAACAGGGACGCCTGTACCTTTCAATGCTTCGGCACATTCGTAAACGGCATATAATTGTGGTACGCCCACACCTGCAATGATACGGGTGGTACAAATTGAACCCGGACCTATACCCACTTTAACGCCATCGGCACCGGCATTGGCTAATGCCAAAGCAGCTTCGCCTGTGGCTACGTTGCCGGCTATCACCTGCAGATCAGGGAAAGCGGCTTTAACTTCTTTCAGTTTATTGATAACGCCTAACGAGTGACCATGTGCGGTATCGATGGCTATTACGTCCACACCTGCTTTATATAGGGCCTCTACCCTTTCCAAAGTGTCGGCGGTAACACCAACAGCAGCGCCAACGCGCAGGCGGCCGTGCTCGTCTTTACAGGCATTGGGATAGTTTTTGAATTTTTGAATATCTTTAAAAGTAATCAAACCAATTAGCACACCATGCTCATCAACTACGGGTAGCTTTTCTATCTTATGGTTTTGCAGTATAGCTTCGGCCTGTATAAGCGTTGTGCCTTTTGGCGCGGTTATCAGGTTGGCTTTGGTCATTATTTGAGTCACCGGCTTGGTGGGGTCTTTCTCAAAACGGAGGTCGCGGTTGGTTAATATGCCTTTCAGTTTGCCTTTATCGTCAACCACCGGGATGCCACCAATGCGGTATTCGCGCATTATTTTAAAGGCATCGGCTAATAGTGCACCCTCATGTAAAGTAACCGGGTCCTGTATCATGCCACTTTCAGAGCGTTTTACCTTGCGTACTTCTTCGGCCTGGCGTTGTATGCTCATGTTTTTGTGCAGCATACCCATGCCGCCGGCTTGTGCAATGGCAATAGCCAGTGCTGCTTCGGTAACGGTATCCATTGCTGCTGAAACCAGTGGAATGTTCAGTTTGATTTTTTTTGTTAAATACGAACTGGTATCAACCTCGCGGGGCAATACTTCAGAGTAAGCGGGAAGTAAAAGGACGTCATCGTAAGTTAATCCTTCGGCGACAAATTTAGAGGGGTTTGACTGCATGGCAAATATTTTCTATTTGCCGGACAAAGATACGATAAATTTTGGATTTGGGAATTCGGAATTATGAATTTGAAGATTTGGCAATTTGAAAATTTGAAAATGACAATAAGATGCCTATCTATTCTATTTTCAAATCTCCAAATTAACTCATTTTCAGATTATCAATACTTCCCCACTATCACCTTATAAAACTTCTCAAAATCCAAATACTTGTTAGCTAAAGCTAATAGATCATCCGAAGTAATAGTTTTCACCGTGTTGGTGTAACGGTCGTAATAATCATAATCCAGGCCGGCGAAATGCAGGTTCTTGAATTTATCGGCGTGCGAGAATACGTTTTCAAGGCTACCGAGCAATGAGCCGAGCATATAATTCTTCACTAGGTCAAGTTCTTCTTCTGGCACTAATTTGGTTTTCAGGATATTGATCTCTTTTTCAATTTCACTAACAGCAGCTTTACATACATCCGCCCCTACTTCGGTAGCTATGAAAAATGCGCCTGCATGTTTTAATGAGCTTACTCCCGAGCCGATGCCATAGGTATAACCCTTATCCTCTCGGATGTTGGCCATTAACCGTGAGCCGAAATAGCCGCCTAAAACCGTGTTCAACACCTGGAAAGATGGAAAATCAGGATGCGTACGGTTGATCATCGGCATACCTATACGGATAGCTGATTGCAGTGCGTCGGGCTTTTCGGTAAAATAAAAGTGCTCATCCGCCGAATGAATAGCGGGTTGTGAGTTATCGGCTTTTACATCTTCATTTTCCCAGCCTGCACCGAAGGCTTCTTTTATTAATCCGAGCGTTTGCTGCTCAATTTTTCCAGCGATGAGAATAGTACAGTTTGCCGGTTGGTACATCTGGCGGTAATGCGCCAGCATTTCATCGCGGTGCAGTACCTTGTAATCCTCGGCCGTTGCACCAAAACCATAAATGGTATCGCCGTAAAGCGCTTTATTAAAACTGCGGCGGGCTACCACATCATTCTTTTGCAGGCTCACCTGTAGCTTTTGCTGCTGGTTGCGCACATAAGTTTCAAGCTCCTTTTGAGGGAAAATGGCGTTGGTTAAAATATCTTTTATGATGGGCAGTGTATCGGTCAAGTGCTTATTCAAAGTAAATAAGGTTACCTCCGAATTGTCAAAACCATATTCGTTTTGTAAAAAAGCCCCATAAAAATCAATGGTATCAGCAATTTGGGCAGCAGTGCGGGTTTTGGTGCCGTCGGCAAGCATAGTATTTACCCCAACATTTAGCAGCGGGTTTGCCGGGTTAAAACGGAGGTTGCCAAATATCCACTCAATGCGCACCAGTTCCGCATCGCCCGAATTAAAGCAATAAATGTTGCAACCATTATCAAGTTTGGTGTGCTCAGGATGTATTAGGGTGATATTATCAATTGCCCTAAATTCTGGGGCTTCTTTTCTATTTATGTTCATTGGTTCAATGGTTCATTAGTTCATTGGTTCTCTCGTCTATTTATTCACTGTTTAATTGGCGCTGCTATGGCACTAATGAACCAGTGAACAAATGAACTAATGAACCTTATCCGCCAGGTAAATCAACGTCGACGAGTTATCTTTCCTGAATAATTTATTAGCCTGTTCTTTTATATCCGATGCGTTTACCGCCAGGTATTTTTCAATTTCGTGGTTTAACAGGTCGGCATCCCCCAATAGTTCATACCAGGCGAGGTTCATCGCCTTATCGAGTAATGACATTTCGGAAAAAATCATTGTCGATTCGGTTTTGTTCTTCACTTTGGTCATTTCATCGGCAGGCACTTCTGTCGACTTTAAAATTTCTAATTGTTCCCAAATTGCTGCCTCGGCCTGTTCAATACTAATGTTTTCCAAAGGCTTGCCTTCAAAAACAAACATGCCGGCATCAATGCTGCCGGTTATGTAGGCATGCACTTCGCTGAATATTTGATTTTCCTTTACTAAAGCTTTATACAAGCGCGATGAATGCCCGCGCGATAAAATGTCCGACATCAGCTCATTTGCATAATACGCTTTATCCAGTCTGCCTTCCATCTGGAACGCGATGTAAACATCATTCAATGGCACCTTGCCGGTAACCGTTTGCCGGCGCTCGTCATGTTGTTCGGGCTCCTGCGGCAGGTCGCGGTGATATTTTTCGCCGGCAGGTATAGGGCCGAACCATTTTTCTGATAAAGCTTCTACCTGCTCCAAAGTCACATCGCCCCCTACTACCATAATAGCATTTTGCGGATTGTAATGCTTTTTAAAGAAGGCTTTAACATCCTCAATTTTAGCGTCCTCGATATGTTTAATGCTTTCGCCGATAGTTGCCCAGCGGTAAGGATGCTTTTTGTAAACCAACGGGCGCAACTTCAACCAAACATCGCCATAAGGCTGATTCAGGTATCGCTGTTTAAACTCCTCTATCACCACATTGCGCTGCACTTCAAGGCTCTTTTTGCTGAAAGCGAGGCTTAACATGCGGTCGCTTTCGAGCCAAAAGGCAGTTTCCAAATTGGCCGATGGCAGGGTGATATAATAGTTGGTAATATCATTACTGGTGAAGGCATTGTTTTCGCCACCTACCCTTTGCAGGGGTTCATCATAGGTAGGAATGTTTACCGAGCCGCCAAACATGAGATGCTCAAACAAATGTGCGAAGCCGGTTTGTTCGGGATTTTCATCGCGGGCGCCAACGTCATAAAGTATATTCACCACAGCCATTGGTGTGGTATGGTCTTCGTGAACAAGGACCCGTAGCCCGTTATCAAGTATAAAACGATTGTATTTAACCATGTATATATTCCCCGTTAAACCGGGGTTGACAAATGTATAATTAATTTGAAGATTAGGTGATTATTCGGTTTCATTGTTTTTCAATGGTACTCATAAATGCTATGTAGTTTGAAGATTTGAAAATGAATAAACTAATTGGGTAATTTTATTTTTCAGATTAAATGACAAAAGCCGAACTTATAAAAGAACTTGCAGCAACCAGGGGTAAAACTAAGGTTGCTAAACTTAGCAAATTATTAAAGCGACAGGGATTTGCTTTGCGTGATCTGATCGACCTTACATTTCACGAAGATAAAACCATTGCCTTTCGTGCCGCGTGGCTGCTGGAAAACTTGCTTTTAGTTAACCCTATGTTTTATTTCCCAGAAATAGAATACCTACTAATGCGATTTAAAGATGTGAAGTACCCGAGCTGTCAGCGTCATTATGCCAAAATCATGATGTATTTAACTTCGCCCAAAGTTCATCCGCTTATAAAAGCCAAATTAGCTGATACTGAGCTTGAGCCTGTGGTTGAACAATGTTTCGACTGGCTTATCGACCCTAAGGTATTAATTGCCGTTAAGGTGTTTGCAGCCGAAACGCTGTTCAACCTGTGCCCGCACTATCCGTGGATAGCTGAAGAATTAAAGAACCAGCTTGAATTTTTAATGCGCGATGGCACGGCAGCTATCCAATCACGGGGGAGAAAGCTGCTTGCCGCGTTGTATAACAATTAGCTTTGACTGCTGCTTTTACTGCTATCTGTTGTCCCAATACTGCCAACTTCTTTATCGGCTACAGGTTTATCGGCACGGTTAAGATTTGCACTCACTTGCTCATGATTAAGCTTGGCCTGTATAGCCGATGAACTTGTATTAGCGTAAGTACCGAAAGCGTTAACCAATACTCCCTTTAAATTGTATTTATCTGATGTTACCGCATACACTATCGACATATCCGACGGGTTGCTTGGCCCCTCAAAGCGGTAAAATTCGTCTATCACAAAGTCGTCGGCGTTCATGTGTATATGGTGTTCCTTGTCGTCAACGGTATCGCCTTCAAGGCTTAAGTTGGCGATATATCCGCGTTTCATTAAGTCGTTAGTGGCTTCCACTAAATTATTGTAAGTATTCATGGCGATGTTTTTTATGGGTGATGTATTGGTATTATAACTGTTACAAACAGGGCTTTGTTTTAATAAAGTAAATACCGATAATAGTTACTTTTGAACTAAAACTATTTACTATGAGAAAACTCCTGTTCCTGCTATTGTTTATCAGCACTTTATCTGTAAAGGCACAACAACAGTACACGCTTGAAAAAGACATCCATTATTATCCTGATGAGATGAACAAAAAGGATGCTTACATCGATTCACAATGTAAACTCGACCTGTATTATCCAAAAGGTATTAAAAATTTTTCAACCATTGTATGGTTCCACGGCGGTGGATTGATGGCGGGTGGAAAAGATATACCCAAGGAACTGATGGATAAAGGTTATTGCATTATCAGTGTTCAGTACCGTTTTTCGCCCAAAGTAAAGGCCCCGGCTTATATAAATGATGCGGCGGCGGCTGTGGCATGGGTATTTCAACACATAACGCAATACGGCGGCAGCGATAAACTCATATTTTTATCGGGGCATTCAGCAGGTGCATATTTGGATATGATGATAACGCTGAATAAGGATTATCTTGCAAAATATAATATAGATGCTAACAGGATAGCGGCTATTATTCCATTCAGTGGGCAGGCTATTACACATTTCACAATACGGTCAGAACGTGGAATGAAAGCTACCCAACCTACCATTGATGAGTATGCACCACTATACTATGTGCGTGCCGATGCCCCATCAATGCTTTTAATAACCGGTGATCCTGAAATGGAACTGTACGGCCGTTATGAAGAAAACGCTTACTTATTGCGTATGATGAAGCTTTGCGGCAATAAAACCACAAAACTGTATAAACTGGAAGGCTATGACCACGGCGGGATGCCTGTGCCAGCCTTTCCATTGTTGTTGAAAGAAGTGGCGAGGGTTACAAAGGAGATAAAAAATAAAGGCAATTAGCATTTCATAAAAAAGAGCTTCATTTACATTCTGAAGCTCTTTTTTATTTTTATGTAGATAACGGATTATTTAGTCCACGAACCACCGTTCATTCTTTTGATTATCAGATAAAGTAAGACCAACGCAAAAACGACATGATAATAACCGAATTGAACGGGCACCCCTGAGTTTAGACAGAAAATATAAACCACACCGCCAATATTGATAAGAAGGAACGCTAAAGCAACTTTTGCGGCTAATTTAGTAGCGGCAACATTATCCGCTCCGTAGCTAATGTTATTGGGGAACGCGAGTACAAGCTGAACAAGGAATACAAAGATTACTATTACATGCACAGAGGCCTTGTCGGCATTATAGGCCATGCCCTCGCCTATTAATGGCAGAAAGCTGAAGTAGAATAAACCGGATAGGAAAAGCTTCCGGTCTGATCTCATTGCTCCGTAAGCTGTTAACAATACAAGGGCCGCGCCCGCGATCGTAAAGATCAGGTTAATCGTTGAATTCATGATAATTGGGTTTTAAGTTTAATTAATTGGGTTTATTAAATTTCAATAATCAAATCATAAAATCCTAATTAATTGATTATTAAATGGTTGATTAAACTTTTAACGATAAATTTTATTTGATGCTTTTAATATTATAACTTATAGTAAAGAGAACTCAAACAAAAAGAGCCGCCCTTAGGCAGCCCTTTTCTTATTTAATGGATTTTAATTGTATTAAACTTTCTCAGTTTCAGTTGGATTCAGGAACACAAAATTATTATCGAACATGTCGAGTTTGATTTTGCTGTCCCTATCCACCTTGCCGGCAAGTATTTGTTTAGATAGCTCGTTAAGTATCTTTTTCTGTATCACCCTTTTCAATGGCCTTGCGCCAAATTGCGGGTCGTACCCTAATTGTGCAAGCCAGTCCAGTGCTTCTTCCGAAGCTTCGAGCGTAATGCCCATTTCGGCTAAGGTTTGTTGTACGGCTTTAAACTGAAGCTTCACAATATCAGTTATCTCGTTGCGGTTAAGCGGGGTGAACATGATGATCTCGTCTATCCTGTTCAAAAACTCAGGGCGAATAGTTTTCCTTAACAATTCAAACAATTCGTTCTTTGTTTTAGCTATCACTTCGTCGCGGTTCTCATCGTCCAGGTCGGCAAAGTTTTCCTGTATGATGTTGCTCCCTATGTTCGAGGTCATGATGATGATGGTATTTTTAAAGTTCACCACCCTGCCCTTATTATCGGTCAACCGACCATCATCCAAAACCTGCAACAGGATATTGAATACATCAGGATGCGCTTTTTCAATCTCATCCAGTAAAATTACGCTGTATGGCCTGCGACGAACGGCCTCGGTCAGCTGACCGCCTTCATCATAACCCACATATCCCGGAGGCGCACCTATCAGTCTCGAAACAGCATGGCGTTCCTGGTACTCGCTCATGTCAATCCTTACCATTGCCTGCTCATCGTTGAACAGGTATTCGGCTAAGGCCTTGGCTAACTCTGTTTTACCAACACCGGTAGTGCCCAGAAATATAAATGAACCAATAGGTTTCTTCTTATCCTGCAAACCGGCACGGCTGCGGCGAATGGCATCGCTTATCGCCTCTATCGCTTCCTCCTGTCCGGCTACACGTTTGTGCAGTTCATCTTCAAGGTTCAGTAATTTTTCGCGCTCGCTTTGTATCATTTTACTAACCGGAATACCAGTCCAGCGCGAAACTACACCGGCAATATCATCGGCAGTAACTTCTTCTTTCAGCATACGGCTGTCGGCCTGGTTCTCCTGTAAAGCAGCTTTCAGTTTTTCAACTTCTTCCTGTGCCTTTACAATGGTTCCGTATCGCAATTCTGCTACTTTACCGTAATCACCGGCACGTTCGGCTTGTTCGGCTTCAAGTTTGTAGTTTTCAATCTGTTCAACTTTTAGGTTGATGCCATCCACCAGGTCTTTTTCGCCCTGCCATTTGGCGCGTAATGAATCACGCTCGGCAGAGAGGTTGGCTATTTCTTCGCTCAATACAGCAACCTTATGGGTATCTTTCTCGCGTTTAATAGCCTCGCGCTCAATTTCTAACTGCATTATCCGGCGTTCCAGTTCATCCACTGCTTCGGGAACAGAATCCATTTCCAAACGTAGTTTACTGGCAGCTTCATCCATTAAATCGATAGCTTTGTCTGGTAAAAACCTGTCGGCAATATAACGCTGTGACATTTCGACAGCCGCGATAATCGCTTCATCTTTAATACGCACCTTATGGTGAGCTTCGTACCGTTCCTTCAATCCACGCAGGATAGAAATAGCATCCTGTGTATCAGGTTCATCAACCAGCACCATTTGAAAGCGGCGTTCCAAGGCCTTATCCTTTTCAAAGTATTTCTGGTACTCATTCAATGTAGTTGCACCAATGGCCCTTAATTCGCCACGGGCAAGGGCAGGTTTTAAAATATTGGCTGCATCCATTGCGCCTTCGCCGCCGCCTGCTCCAACAAGGGTGTGAATCTCATCAATAAACAGTATGATCTCGCCTTCAGCCTGTATAACTTCTTTTATAACAGCTTTCAAGCGTTCCTCAAACTCGCCTTTGTATTTGGCGCCTGCTATCAGCGCGCCCATATCAAGCGAGTAAACTGTTTGTGATTTCAGGCTTTCAGGCACGTCGCCTTTGATGATACGGAAGGCAATACCTTCGGCAATAGCGGTTTTACCTACCCCAGGTTCGCCTACCAAAATTGGGTTGTTTTTGGTACGGCGGCTTAATATCTGTATAACGCGCCTTATCTCCTCATCGCGGCCGATAACCGGATCGAGTTTGCCCGATTCCGCATATTCATTTAAGTTGCGGGCATATTTGTTTAACGCGTTATAGGTAGCTTCGGCATTCTGATCAGTTACCTTGCTGTCACCGCGTAAGCTGATGATAGCTTTCTTGAGGTCCTTTTCATTAACGCCCATGTCTTTTAAAATACTGCTGGTGGCATCGCTGCCTGCCAAAATGCCCATCAGTATATGTTCAACCGAAACAAATTCATCCTTAAATTCCTTCAAGTATGATTGCGCCTTTTGTAAAGCCGCGTTAGCGCCTGATGACAGGTATATATCGCTTCCGCTTACTTTAGGAAAAGATGTTATTTGCTGGTCTAATATCTCATTAAGCCTGTTAAGGTTTACATTAAGTTTCTTTAACAGGTATGCTATAACATTTTCATCTACCAGTAATAAACCCTTTAGCAAATGGGCCGTTTCAATGGCTTGCTGTTGGTTACCGGCAGTTATTTCGGATGCCTTTTGCACGGCCTCCTGTGCTTTTATGGTAAAGTTGTTAAAATTCATAGTGATAAGTATTATTCAAAAAGCCGACCATTCAAGTATTTATGAAAAATTGTCACCCAAAAAATATTTTTTATGACCTTTTGGCAACATTATACTTTATTATTAACTTTAATATTACCTGATGATTAAACATTTCTTTTTAGCGATAGTTTGTAATAACCGTTAAACTATTCTTTTTAACCTATTACTAACCACTTGCTATTAATCAACCATATAAAATTTATATTTTTGCTTTAAATAACCCTAAACGATTTGAACAATTCATTCGTACAGCGAATATCATCAAAATATAAGACTGAGTACCGGAACTATTACACGTTGCAAAACCTGGTAGCCGTACGTACCTGCAGCCTGATATTCCTGTTGTTGAATGTTATTATACGCGTACTTTATTGGGTATTTCCCGAAAGCCTTACCAAAGCGCAAAATTTTCCGGAATTTGACTTTATTAACTGGATGTTTATTGTAGTAACGCCTTTTTTTGTTATTACAAGTTATCTCATAATAGATTATTACCGGCAAAAGCGTAACGCTCTTGCAGCACACACGCTATATGTATTTGTCTTTGCTATCTACCTGGTTGGCGGCGGTATTTTTTCGAGCCTTATTGCCACATCCGACCCGAGTAACGCACTTACATTATACATGATTCCGCTTGTTATTATAAGCATAATGTGCGTTTTTGAACTGTACGAAACATTAATACTTATTTTAGCGATTGAAACTGTATTTACAGGGCTGCTGGTATACAGCCAGATGAGCCCTACCGAATTGGTTTATAATGAAATGATTTCGGTGATACTGCTGTGTGGTTTTTATTTAACGTCGAGATATTTTTACACTTACAAGGCCAATTATTATAAACAGGTACTGGAAATACGCGAAAAGAATAACGAAATAGAGAATGCCGCCAATTTTAAGAACCAGGTATTGGGTATGGTAGCACATGACCTCCGTAACCCATTGGCCGCTGTAGAATCAACAGCCATGATAATGGAACTGGAGGAGATCGATACCGATACCCGCGAGAATCTTGAAATTATAAAAGCATCGTGTGTTAAGGCCAGGGGTATTATTAGCGACCTGCTGGAAGCTGCCCGTAATGACGACCAAAGTGTTATTGAAACTACGGGCATTGACCTTTGCCTGTTTGTAAGAAAGATAATCGATAGCTGGAAGATACATAACGAAGCAAAAAACCATCTTATCTTCAATAGTAATTCGCACCCGATATATGCGCAGGTGAATAAAGAGAAGTTTCACCGTGTGATGGATAACCTGATCAGCAATGCTATAAAATTCTCAAAGGAGAGTGATAAAATTGAAATAAACCTTAGCAAGGAAAACGGCAAGGCCATTATTGAAGTCAGAGATCATGGCGTAGGGATACCAAAGGATATGCTACCTCATTTGTTCGACCGCTTTTCAAAAGCAGGCCGCCCGGGCATAAGGGGTGAACAATCGACAGGTTTAGGCCTAAGCATTGTAAAACAGATCATTGAACGGCACAACGGCAAAATTGAAGTAACCAGCGCCGAAAATAAAGGTTCAACCTTTAAAATAACTTTGCCAGCGCTAAACTGATCTGGCTACTCCACCCCTTTTACGTTCATTTTAATAGTGTAAACAGCCGTTGATGCGGTGATGAAAAGTATATTCTTATTTTTTCCGCCAAAGCACAGGTTGGCCGTCCATGGTTCGTTAATTTTTATATGGCCTATTTTTTTACCATCGGGGCTGTAAATGGTTACGCCGTTCCCCGTTAGATAAATATTTCCTTTTTCGTCCAGCGTCATACCATCTGAGCCCTGATCAATTACTTTCATTTTATTCGATAATTGTCCATTTTTCCCGATAGTGTAACGAAAAGTTTTATTCAACCCTAAATCAGCTATGTATAAATATTTGCCATCGGGCGTGCCTACTATTCCATTGGGAAATTTAAACCCGTCGGCCACCATTATGGGTTGATGCGCGCCTTTTGGCAAGTAATAAACATTTGAAGCATCAAGATCAGGCTTTTTTCGTGTCCAGTAATCGCGCTGACAATATGGATCGGTCATGAATACACCGCCTTTGCTGTCAACCCACACATCGTTGGGGCCGTCCATTAATTTACCCTTATAGTTTGTAATTAATACCGTTACTTTTTTTGATGGACTGATACTCCACAACTGGTCGTGTTCATCAGCACAGGTTATTAAATTGCCTTTGCCATCAAAATACATTCCGTTCGAACGGCCTGCTTTATCCATGAATACCGATAGCTTACCGTTTATATTATACTCCCATATTTTATTATTGGGCTGATCGGTAAAAAACACGTTGCCGTATTTATCAGTCGAGGCACCTTCCGTAAATGAGAATTGTTTGGAGATAAGCTGCGCTTTTTCAGTCGTATCATATAAAGCTGTTTGCGCTGATACTTTGAATGTAATTGTAATGAGCAATAGTGCGATTAAGTTTTTATAATTCTTCATAGGTAAAATATAAGCTGGTTAAGCCGATGCAATGTAAACGGTTGTAATTTAAACATTAACACGTTACTCAAATAAATTTTTTCTGATTATGTTTAAGGCTTCTTATTTCGCTTATATGAGAACCAGGTCATACTTTTTCGCGGGCATGTTTTTGGCCGCTTTTTTTTCTGCCAATATAGCAAAAGCGCAGCAACCTATTTATAAAGATGCCTCCCAACCGCTTGATGCCCGGGTGTATGACCTTGTGTCGCGCTTAACTTTGCAGGAAAAAGTTTCGTTGTTAGGTTATAACAGTAAAGCTGTGCCGCGTTTAGGTATCCCGGCCTATAACTGGTGGAACGAAGCACTGCACGGTGTGGCCCGGGCTGGCGATGCTACCATATTTCCGCAGGCTATTGCTTTAGCGGCTACATTTAACAACGACCTTGCACAACAAGAATCGAGTGCTATATCCACCGAAGCACGGGCTAAATATAACCTGGCCATTGCCCAAGACAGGCATATACAATACATGGGGCTTACGTTCTGGACGCCGAATATCAATATATTCCGCGACCCGCGCTGGGGCCGCGGGCAGGAAACCTATGGCGAAGACCCCTACCTTACCGCCACAATGGGTACTGCTTTTGTGAAGGGGTTACAAGGCGATGATCCCAAATACCTGAAAGTATCGGCCACAGCCAAACACTTTGCCGTTCACAGCGGCCCCGAGGCAACACGCGATGTGTTTGACGCGCAAGTAGATGCCAAAGATTTGCGCGAAACTTATCTGTATGCTTTCCATGCTCTGGTAACAAAAGGCAAAGTTGAATCAGTAATGTCGGCGTATAATAGCATAAACGGAGTGCCTAATTCGGTGAATAAAATGCTGCTTACCGATATTTTGCGTAAGGAATGGGGGTTCCATGGGCATGTGGTAACCGATTGCGGCGCGCTTGATGATGTTTTCAGCACCCATAAATACATAGCTAACCCTGTTGAGGCCGCGGCAGCAGCTATAAAAGCGGGTGTAAATTTAGATTGCTCCACCGTTTTACAGGATGATATTATAAAAGCCATCGACCAAAAATTGCTAACCGTAAAAGAGCTTGACCAGTCGCTATTTCAATTATTGCGCACAGAATTTAAGCTTGGATTTTATGATGATGCCCGCGCTATCCCCTATCATACTTATGGTGCGGACAGCGTACACAATGCCACCCATATCGCGTTGGCTCGTAAAGTAGCGCAGCAAAGCATGGTATTGCTTAAGAATGATAAAAATGTGTTGCCGTTAAAAAAAGCCGACTATCCAAGTATGATGATAGTCGGTCCTAATGCTGCCGCGCTCGATCCGTTGGTAGCTAATTACCATGGGGTTAGCGACAAAATAGTGAACTTTGTTGAGGGAATCACGGCCGCCGTTGGCCCCGCTACAAGGATTGAGTATGACCTGGGCTGTGATTATAAAGACACCACGCATTTTGGTGGTATCTGGGCGGCGGGAAATTCAGATGTTACCATTGCGGTGATAGGTTTGTCGCCGGTATTGGAAGGCGAGGCGGGTGATGCTTTTCTATCGAACAGTGGCGGGGATAAAAAAGATCTTGAACTACCTGCAAGCGAGATAGCTTTTATGAAACAGCTACGCAGGGATGTAAAGAAACCAATAATAGCGGTAGTAACGGCTGGTAGTGACGTTGATATTGATGCCATAGCGCCTTACGCCGATGCTATTATTATGGCCTGGTATCCCGGCGAACAGGGCGGCAATGCTTTAGCCGATATTTTATTTGGCAATGTTTCGCCATCAGGGCATTTGCCGCTTACATTTTATAAATCTATTAGCGATGTCCCAGATTTTAGTAACTATCATATGGCAGGACGCACTTACCGCTATTATAACGGCCCGGTACAATATCCATTTGGTTTTGGATTAAGCTATACCTCGTTTGCCTACAGCCTGCAGGAAGGTTTAAAAAGCTCATATAAAGCAACCGATATGCTAACCGCATCGGTAAAAGTTAAAAACACCGGTGCGATGGATGGCGATGAGGTGGTGCAAGCTTATATTGAATATCCAAACATTGACCGTATGCCGGTTAAGGAACTTAAAGCTTTTAAACGCGTTGGCATATCAAAAGGCAATGAACAAATCGTCAGCATAAAGATACCTGCTAGCGATTTGCAAAAGTGGGACTTAAAGTCTAACAAATGGAAACTATATCCGGGAAAATATAAACTGGTATTGGGCAGTAACTCGCAGGATAACAAGCTGAGCATGGATTTTGCTGTAAAATAGTTTATGTATTCAAAAGACGAAGCCTCACAAATACGGCAGGCATTCTGGACAACATTCGGGCAATACATAGCGCCACAGCTATCAGCTGACGGGATGAAGATCAATTGGGTGAATTACAAAACCGGCATCAAACATTTGTTTTTTAAAATGGATGCAGATAAACGCTCGGCTATTATTGAAATACTGATAACCCACTCCGACAGCGGCATACAGGAGTTATTTTTTGAACAATTTGGGGAGTTGGAAACCATGCTACATAGTTATTTGAATGAAGAATGGATCTGGTTTCTGCACGATAAAGATGAGAGCGGCAAAACCATTAGCCGGATTTATAAGCAGCTTGACGGTGTAAGCGTTTATAACCGTAACGACTGGCCGCAGTTAATTTCTTTTTTTAAACCTCGTATTATAGCGCTTGATGAATTTTGGAGTGTTGGGCAGTATAGTTTTGAGGCGCTGAAATAGACAACATAATCTTTCTTGTCATTCTGAGCGAAAGCGAAGAATCCTCTAAGACTGTTATTGCCCCATGTCCCTTTTAGAAGATTCTTCGCTTTCGCTCAGAATAACAAAGATTATTTGTATTACACATGAGATTTTGCTAACTTTGTTAGCATGAAGCGTTCGGGAAGTGCTGACCTGCCTTTGCATTATGGCTATGTACCTGTTTGGCTTGCCGAACGGATGGCAAAGCTGGGTTTGGCCATTGTGGAGAATATTTTGATAGACTATGGCAAGGATGACTTACTTCGCCGTTTGAGCGACCCGTTTTGGTTCCAGAGTCTAGGGGCAGTGATGGGGATGGACTGGCATTCCTCGGGTATTACTACATCGGTTATGGGGGCTTTGAAACGGGCGGTAAATCCGCATAGTAGGGAATTGGGCATTTACATTTGCGGCGGTAAAGGCAAACATTCCAAACAAACGCCTGACGAACTGCTAAAAATAAGCGAACGCACCGGACTTGACGGTGAGCACCTTGTGAAATGCAGCAAGCTAAGCGCGAAGGTTGATAATACTGCTATACAGGATGGTTTCCAATTATATACTCACAATTTTATTTTAAGCGATACCGGCAAATGGGCGGTGATACAACAAGGCATGAGCGCCCATAGCAAAACAGCGAGGCGGTACCATTGGCTATCGGATTCATTAACATCTTTTGTAAATGATCCGCACACTTCCATTTACGGGCAGAATACGGGTTATATTTTAAATATGGCCGATAGTCAGGCCGAAGGCTCGCGCGCCGGTGTGATGCAAATAGCCGGTGAAAACCCCGAACGGATGATGAGTGAAATAAATAAGCTGGTGCTTCCCTCGCATCATGATGTCCGTGCGGAGAATGTTGACCTGAAGCGCCTGGGTGCGGTGTTATGGCTTGCCCATGAAACACAGCCAAAGGGGTTTGAAGAACTATTGCTGCTTAAAGGCTTAGGGCCACGTACTTTACAATCGCTGGCATTAGTGAGCGAGGTGATACATGGTACGCCATCGCGGTTTAAAGACCCAGCACGGTTTTCTTTCGCGCATGGCGGTAAGGATGGACACCCGTTCCCTGTACCTATCAAAGTTTACGATGAAACCATTGGCACATTGCAAAACGCGGTTTATAAGGCTAAACTTGGTCAATCAGAAAAAAATGAGGCAATAAAAAGGCTCACCAATATCGCGCAAGCTGCGGAAAAGGATTTTACGCCCAACGCAAATTTTGACAAAGTAATTGAGGAAGAACGTAATAACTCGTGGAAATATGGTGGACGTACCGTTTTTGGCAAAGCGAAACCACCGGTGCAGCAGCAGTTGAAATTGTTTTAAATTGCAATTTTAAAAACCCTCCCTTCCATTGCACATCCAGCCGCACCTCTCCCAGGGGAGAGAATTAAAAAATATTCTGCCGCTCTGTTTATGCAGTTTTAATCTTACTTCGCTACCGGCTCAATAAATATTTGCTTCATTCGCGGGAATTCTTTTTGGATAAGTTTTGTTATACGTTCAATAGCGTCTGTTATTTGCTCTGTGGTAAGCCCTTTTTTAAAAATGGTATTCATGTGCAGTAATATTTCTTCGGGCGCCATGTACATGCTGAAGTGCTTTTTTACTTTCACCACAGTTTCATCGGCTTCAGTTAATTTAATAACCTGTCTTAATGTACTGCGGCTGGTAGTTTCGCCCATCAACAGGCTTTTACTTTCCCGAGACAGAAAACCTGATATTACAATCAGCACAATACCTATCAGCATAGAGGCAACTGCGTCATAATATGGGTCGTGAAAATACCTGCCTAAAAACACACCCAAAAAAGCTATGAATAAGCCGAGCAGGTCGCCAATATCGCCGAGTATTACGATTATGGTTGATGGATCTTTAGTTGCTACAACGGCTTTCCAGAATGGCATGTCTTTTCGCTGTGCATTGAATACTTTTAAAGCGCTAATAAGAGATATAAGATTGAAGATAAAAGCTATGCCTAAGATGGCGTAGTTCCACATGACACCATCTTCAAAACCAGGCCTTTGCAATCGGATAAGCCCTTCATAAAAGGAAATACATCCACCCACCACAAAAATAATGAGCGAAACGATGAACGACCAGAAATATAGTTCCTTACCGTAACCAAATGGTCTTGTAGAATCGGGCAGCCGCCTGCTTGCCCTGAAACCCCATAATAACAGCACCTGGCTTATGGCATCAATTATAGAGTGAATGCCTTCCGACATCATGGATGAACTGCCTGTAACGGCAGCAGCGACAAACTTTGACGAAGCGATAATCAGGTCTACCCCCAATGAAATGAAGATAAACTGTTTGGATTTCATTTGCTTTGCCATAGTAAACTTTTTGCCAGTTGGCTGTATTGGGTTATATTACAGCTTCTATCGTCCAGCGGTGGCCGAAAAGATCAATTATATCGCCCTGACGATAACCGTAATCATAATCGGTTGCAGGGTTAATTAGTTTTGCTCCTGCAGCAACCGCTTTTTTCATAACGCTGTCTACATCAGCCACCATTAGCCCAATTTCGGTGGTAACACCATCATAAACAGTGGGACTAAACCTGCCCTTGGTTATGTTTTCTTCATGCAAATGAAACATCGCGCCATTAATTTCCAGTTCGGCAACATGTATGCTACCATCATCGTTGCTCCATCGCCTTAACTCGGTTGCCCCGAAAGCATTTTTATAAAAATCAATATCTGTTGTGTTGCTTGGTATAATAAGTATAGGCACGAAGGTGGTTTTTGATGTATCGTCCATAAATTTTAAATAGTGTTATTAGCATGCAAACGGCATATCGCATTATATGCCAGGTGTTAATTTAAAACTAAAAAACATTTTTATCCGCTCCCGGTTTTTATTATTAAATAAAAGACAATGGAAATCTTTTCAATAGACCGGAGTATCCGACATTGGTGGGTATTTTTATTAAGGGGTATACTTTTTATACTGATAGGTGCGTATATGATCGCTTCACCTGCGACCGGCTTTGTGGCGCTTGGCTTCTTTTTTGGCCTGGTTATATTCGTAACCGGCATTGCCGAATTACTTCGCGTAACCAGCGACAGATCATCAGCCAACCGCGGGCTGCATTTAGCCCTGGGCATTATTGATGTTATACTGGGTGTGGTTTTTATGGTTCATATAGCTGCAGGCGTAGCCATACTTCGCATCATAGTGGGTCTTTGGTTTTTGTTTCGCGGCATTTCGCTCATTAGTTTTTCGCGGCATTTGCGCACCAGTTGGCTGCTGATGCTTGGTGGCATTATTACCGCTATATTTGGTCTGATGATAATTTTTAACGTTGTGTTCGGTTCATTGACCCTTATATTTTTTATGGCGTTCGCTTTTATAATTATGGGTATATTTAACGCATGGCTGGGTTATAACATGAAACCGCGATAAAACATCAACACGGTTTAAAAACAAAAAGCTCCTTTCCTAAACCGGAAAAGAGCTTTTTAATGTTCTTTAATTACAAATTATAGAGGAGTAATTGTATTGGTCTGATAGTCGATAGTATAGTAATGATTAGGATCAATAGTAAGCTTAGCTTTGTAATTGCCCAGGAATTCAATAGTACCGGTGTAGTTTATAGTAACGCCTTCGGCACCGGTTGTTGAATCAATATCCTTGGTGTATGAAGTGTAAGGAGCTGTACCCTTTGTAATGTTAGCTGTACCACTTGAAAAATCTATTACCAATCCCTGCAGGTTATAGTTGCAACCAAGCGCATGGTAGGTACCTGTAGTTGAAGTATTTGTATAAAGTGTATTCCAAATGGTAGTGTTGATACTGCCATTGCAGCTCACCAGCTTAAAAGTATTATCCAAAGCAACTACGTTATATTTTTGTATGTTTTGGTAGCTGTTTACAAAGCTTGCAGTGCTAACTTCAGTTTTTACACTATCATAAACGGCATAGCCATCAACATTACTGGTAGTGCAAGTATTGGTAAATATTAATTTAGTGCTCGACCAGGTGCTTGTGTCACCGTTGGTAGTAAGGCCGCTGTAAGCAGTATCGAGGGTAAAACCGCATAATGACGAAACAGCGTCTAATGACCTACCGTTGTGGCGGATCAGATTTGCGGGTGCTTTAATACCATTATTAATGCTGGTGCCACCCATTTTGCCACTTAACGAATTATAAAGGCTCAATGCTATTTGCTTTGCAACAGCATCAGGATTAGGTTTTGGTGTATTTGTGGGTTTGATCCCGCTTTCAGATTTTTTACAAGCTGAAAAGGTGAAAGTTGCTACTATTAAAGCAATAGCTATGCGAGTAAGATTGCGTTTCATATGTATTTCTATAAGTTTATGCCATGAGTATGACTATTATTATGCCACGCAACGTAACTTATAGTCATTTGTGTAGAAAAGATACATTTTATGCTTAAAAATCAATAAGAAATTAATTTTTGCTAACTTTTTTTATCCTGTAATTAAAAATTATACTGGGGAAAAATATGCGCATATCTTTAATTAATTGTTCCTTGCGAAAAAAATTCCCCAATATTTGGTGCACAATCCCACTTGAATCCCCGGTAATTATCCTCGGTTATGCTGTTTATCAATCTTTATTTCCAGATGATGTTTTGCCGGGCCCTAGGCAGTACTGCACGCTATTGAACATCATACTGTATCAAAACGTTGCACTAGTTGACTCAAAAAATACATAATATATTGTAAATAAATTACTTACAACGATGGCATTTAATTTGAGCAACAGAGGTTATATACAAATGGTATAACCATGAAACATGAAAAACCCCTAATAAGGCGTACCTTTTTACAGGAACGTTTTATGATATTAATAGAAAGGCAGCAAGCTGGTGAAGCTACTTTTGCCGAACTTACCGAACTGGATGAGTTGGTTAACCGCGACCCGAAACTGCGGGAGATTATCCTGGAAGAAATGGAAGAACCCGTTACCCCCATTGATACGCCTTTTAATGGGGAGATAAAAAAAACAGAATTACGTGTAAATCAATCATTGATAGAGCGTGTTTGGAATTATATTAAGAATATACACTTGCTTTATAAATCCGATCCTACCTTATCTGTCTGAATGAATTGCAATATATTTCCATTTTTTTACTAATTTTAAATCATGGAAGATCAAACCCTATGTTCCCATATCCTTGCCATTACTAAGGTGCAATTAAGCGAGGACCACGTTTGTGAGGAATGTATAAAACACAATGGGCACTGGGTACATTTGCGTACCTGCCAAACCTGCGGCGTTACGCTCTGCTGCGATGATTCGCCTTCAAAACATATGACACAGCATTACCATGCCGAACACCATCCTGTTGTAGCTTCGGCTGAACCTGGTGAGCGCTGGCTGTGGTGTTATCCTGATGAACAATTCGCGGAATATTAACCAAAAATATGCTTAAAAAAGGAGAACATATCGAAGGCACGCCCACCGAATTGCAGGTACTGCTTGATGAAGATGCCGAGGCGAAAAACTTTTTTGAGGGCCTTTCTAAATCGTACAAACAGGGTTATTGTGATTGGGTGGGTTCAGCCAAACAGGAAGATACACGCAAGGTAAGGGCCGGCAAAGCATTGATAATGCTGCAAAACAAACAAAAAACGCTTAAAACATAATTACCAGAATACTAATTAGCTAAACAAGTTTTATAAAAAAGCGTATAACTTAATCAAATGCTGCTATTATACCTCATAGCTGTGTTTTTGCTAACGTTATATATGAGAAAACTATTTATTGTATTGCTATTTTTCCCGTGTTATATTTTTGCCCAAACTGCCGATTCATATACGCAAAGTGGCAATGCAAAGGCCGGAAGAAAAGAATATGAGGCAGCGATCGCCGATTTTACAAAGGCCATCAACCTAAATCCAAAAGACGCCAACGCTTATTTTTATCGTGCAAACGCTTACAGCAACCTGCATAATGATGCTGAGGCTGTAAAGAATTTTACCGCAACGCTGGCGTTAGACCCTAACTATCATAACGCAGTTTATTATCGCGCGAATGCGGAAAGCAACTTAAAAGACTATTCTGCAGCTATTGCCGATTTTAATAGAGCAATTGTTATAAGCCCGAACGATGCCAACATCTACCATTACAGGGCTAATGCTAAAAGCAATTCAGGTGATTATGCAGGTGCGTTAGAAGATTTTACTAAAGCGATTCAGTTAAGCCCTAATGAAGCTGATCTGTATGAATATCGCGGTGTGGCAAAGGCTAACTTAAAGAATGATAAGAATGCTATTGCCGATTATGACATTGCGGTAAAGATGGACCCTAATAATGCCGACCTGTTTTATTACCGGGCTAACTCAAGAGCAAATGTAAAAGATTATGCGGGTGCTATTGCCGATTTTGACCGTTCGTTAAAGCTGAACCCCAAAAATGCGGATGCTGTTTTTTACCGTGGTAACGCGAAGCTGAATATGGGCGATTATAAGGCCGCAGTAGCGGATTATAAACTGGCTCAAACTATAAATCCTAATATAAAGAATGTTGAATTTTATTCGGCCAACGCGTTGAGTAATGTAAATAATTATGAGGCTGCCATCAGGATGTATGATAAAGCGGCAGAGATAGACCCTAAAAATCCAACTATATTTTTATACCGGGGGAAAGCGAAAAATAATCTGAACGATAAAAAAGGCGCCATTGATGATTTTAACCGGGCACTTACTCTCGACCCCAAATATGCCGAGGCGTTTCAAAACCGTGCCAATGCAAAAGCAGGCATGAATGATATTGACGGTGCAAAACTGGATATAGATACCGCCATTATGCTCGACCCGAAAAATAACTATGCCTATTTTGAACGTGGCAGAATAAGAGTGGAGCTGAAAGACACCGTTGGCGCAATGGCTGATTTTGACAGGGTAATAGCTACCAAAACAACTGATGAGAACGTGTACATATCGCGCGGTAATTTAAAGAGTTTGCTAAATAATTTTGGCGGAGCTGAAAAAGACCTGAGCAAAGCTATTGAACTAAACCCGGCAAATACAAATACCTATCTTAACCGTGGCAACCTGCGCCTTAAACTAAAGGATTATGATGGCGCGACAGCCGACTTTCAGAAAATACTGAACGCTGACCCTAAAAACGAAGAAGCGCATATTAAACTGGCCAGTACCATGATACTGGATAGGCAGTATGCTAACGCTATTGCGGTTATCAATTCGGCCATAAGTGCAAAACCTAAAGATGGCGCCTTATATGAATTGCGTGGTGAAGCTAAGACAGGCATGAATAATTTTAGCGAAGCGATAGCTGATTACAACAGGTCGATTGAATTAGATACTACTGCCGACCGCGCAAGGGCCTATGCGAACCGTGGGAATACCAAAGCGCTAATGAAGGATTATGATGGCGCAATGAAAGATATTGACGCTGCTATTAGATTTAATAAAACTTATGATGGTTCGTTTTTTATAAGGGCGAATATAAAAATGAAGTTGAAGAATTATGATGGCGCTGTTGATGATTATAATTCCACCTTATTCGCTAACCTGGAACGTATTGAAACCTATGCCTACCGCGGGCTGGCCGAGGCGATGACCGGTGATACAGCTTCAATGAATGCTGATTTTGCCTACGCTGTTAAAATAAATCCCAAGGACGATATTACTTATGTAAAACGTGGAGCAGCAGAATTATACTTTAAAGATATTAACGCGGCAGTTAAAGACTTTAATACTGCCATATCCCTTAACCCAAAAAGCGATGAGGCTTATATGCGCAGAGGGATGGCGAAGCTGGCGCAGAATAATAAAGCAGGTGCTTGCACCGATTGGAACAAAGCCGTTGCACTAGGCTCGCGCGAAGCGCCGGAAATGTTGAGTGAGTATTGCAAATAGGTTATTTATTTCCCACATCCGCATCTTTACTACTACGCGGATGATATTTATATAGCTTTTGGTGGAAATACCCTCGCCGTTTATTGGCATCGGATAATGAGTGTTCGCCGCTAAAATATCCGCCTAAAATTTTAGGGACTGCAATTCGCTGTGAACTGTAGATGCCCGAATTCCCGCTAAAAAAGTATGCTGTAAAACAGGCTATTGCGAATAACAGGGCGTGTTCGCCGCCAAAAAGTTCGATGCCCATAAAAGTGCAGGCCAGTGGTGTATTGGTCGCACCGGCAAATACAGCTATAAAGCCTAAGGCAGCAAACAAACCCACCGGCGCATTCAACAACCCGGATAAGGTATTACCCAATGTTGCGCCTATATAGAATAATGGGGTTACTTCCCCTCCTTTAAAGCCGGTGCCCAAAGTAAGCGTGGTGTAGATGGTTTTCCAAAGCCAGCTCCAGGTATGGGCACCTCCTGCATTGAATGCAGATGTGAGCGTAACAGCACCGGGGTACTGCGCATCAACTCCTAAACTTAGATAATCAGGTTTGCCAATTAAGAAGGTAAGGCCAATAATTATAAATCCGCCAAGAACAGGAATGAGCCATTTAATGCTGAAAACTTTATTAAATAAAGCTTTGATCTCATGAACCATAATGGCAAACAGGTAACTGGCCAATCCGAATGCCGCCGATGACAGGATTATTTTAGCTATCAAAAGCAGGTCGACAGGTAAATAATCAGATAGAAAATATGGAGTTGGCGCGATTACTGCAATGTGATAGGCTGTATGATGCACGTGCCATGCGGCAACTGTAATATCGCCGATAAAACTGGCGATAATGGCGGGTAATAAAGCATCGTATTTTATGCGGCCAATGGTTAATACCTCTACGGCGAATATGGCACCTGTTAATGGTGTACCGAATACAGCGCCAAAACCTGCGGCTACGCCTGCGGTAAGCAGCATACGGGTATCGGCAGCATTTAATTTAAACCATTTACCAAATAAAGCTGCTATACTGCCACCAATTTGTACTGCCGTTCCCTCTCTCCCGGCTGATCCACCGAATAAATGTGTAATAACTGTGGTTATTAATATGATCGGCCCCATACGTGCGGGCACACCTGCACCGGGTTCATGTATCTCGTCCATGATAAGGTTATTGCCCTTTTCAGCAGATTTGCCTGCCCATTTATAAATAAAATGAATAAGAACACCAGCAAGCGGCAATAAATACAGTAACCATGTATGTGTAAAGCGAAAATGTATAGCTGTTGTAAGCAACCATAAAAATAGCGCAACCATACTACCAATAACTATTGCCACAGGTACAACCAATATAGTCCAACGGATGAGGTATTTGAGTATGCCATAATGCTCCGCGGAAAAAAGCTGTTTTTTCAATTGACCAGGATACTGTGATAATTTTGAAAAGATAATATTGAATTTATTCACCTGCAATAAATTTATAACCTAATGCTGTGCATTAAGGTTGATTTGCAGGCGCCATCAGCAAACGCGGTTTTTAAAAGGAAGACACCATTTCCTGCTGCTAATATACAAATAAATACATCTTAACAAAAAATACCCCCAGCAAATACTGAAAGGCATTAACGCTATTTAAACTAAAAGATTTATGCCGACCTTTTACGGTTGTTGCCCAGAGCGGTAACATATACTGTTGAAACTATATGTTTTTGCAAGGAAAGTAATTTCAAATTCAAGATTTATATGAGCAAAGTATTTCATTAAAAACTAATAATCAGTTATTTAAAAATAAGTTTGCCTGCAGAATATATATAACATCCGGCACAAATCCCTAAAAATGATTCAAGAAAAGCGAAGAAAACAAGTACTCCCGACAGTGCATAAACGAGGGTTTGCTGGTGAACATAGCCGGTGATGATTATTGCTAACGAGAACACCATCCCTACCCCAGCGGCGAAACGTTTGGGCGCGCGGTCGACAGGTTTGTTTTTTATTTTTAATTGTTTAATAATGGCGTCACTTATGAAGCCTAATAAACTATACTTGCCGAGGTTAAATGCCCTCAGGCTAAAATCGATCAGCAAGAAGGCCATTATGAGCCAAAAGCCGTTCAGTAAGTAAACTATGGTTAAAGCAAAAACAAAAAAGGCTGTTAAGCGGGATTTATTCTCGTTTATGGGGACGAAATCGACTGGACATTGCATACATTAGAAATTTTGTCATTTCGAGCGATAGCGAGAAATCTTATACAACATGTTACGAAAACTTTGCAGGTGTATAAGGTTTCTCCTGGTACCGCGTCGATTTCTATGATTTAAGCAACTAATTTACAATAATTTTTTTCGTAAGGCCTGTTTTGATTGACGCAGGCAAAGATGCGCAGGATAAGTTTGTTTCTGACCGCATTAATCACACTCATTTTATTTT